>Ga0208544_10001230_pt1 | contig 18139 bp, 16 predicted proteins | sample DEB08_DNA_9_FD_184526 | JGI IMG/M metagenome (GOLD analysis project Ga0208544, IMG submission 184526) | Aqueous microbial communities from the Delaware River and Bay under freshwater to marine salinity gradient to study organic matter... | ecosystem: Environmental > Aquatic > Marine > Coastal ... | reverse complement strand
ACGAAAATTAGTCCGAGTACTGTAATGGTGCTTAACATAAGTCGTGGATTTTTGTGTGCAAACTAAATCTCACGGCTTTTTTTATTTTTGTCAAGTTTTTTTACCTAAAAAATTGCACGGACTATTGACCACCAAAACCAGCTAAAAATAGTTTTTGTCGAGGCAGAACAACATCCCTTAATTTGTTATAGTTAATTTTTGCCATACTAAAGAATTTAAAATGGGGGATGAACAAATATTGTTTGTGAACCGCTAGCGGATGGGGGGCTATATATGCTATGTTATTTCCAGATAGGTCAATTATTCTTCTTACTGTCCAAGTATTTAATAATCCCATATTCCAAGTCATCGTATTTTTCGGCTAATTCATCAATTTTTATGGAGTCAGCAGCTTCAGTTGTATACATAGCGACCTCTTCCATTGGCACTAGCGTTGTATAAACTTTACCTGTTTGTCCCAATCGGATATAGACATCTTTGGAGCGTTCTCCAGTTAATGGCATTTTATTAATACTCATCACCTTTTTAGTCTCTGAATCCGTCATACCGAGTAGTTTAGCAATGTCATCAAATCGAGTTTGATACTTCGTTTGGTCGAGTAGTATCTGTATATCTGCATTATTCAAAATCGTATTTTTTACAAAAGGATTGCCAATAATGTCTTCTAGTTCTTGAGTAATAATGCCTACTGAGCCGTTAAATTTTCGCACCGTTTTGTACAAGTATTTTAAAAAGGTCGCCATGCCCGCATTAGAAATAGCCGACCACGCTTCCTCAATCAAAATAATTTTTTTGACCTTTTTGAATTCTCTCATTTTCGTAATAAAGGCATCCATAATGACCAGCATTAAAACTGGGAAAATAATCTTATGGTCTTTAATTTCATCGAGTTCAAAAACACAAAAGACTAATTCTGCAATGGAAAACTCTTCGTCGCTATTCAACAAGTAATCGTATTCACCTCCTTTATAATAAGGTTTGAGAACCATTTTAAAGGAGACAAAATCAAAGTAGGTTCTTTCTTCTTCCAGTAACATTTCGGCAAACTCCGTAGTCACAAATTCATAGAAGGTATTAAATTTCGCAGGGATAGCTTCTCTATTAATAAGCGCGCTATTTAGGTACTCGTAATAGGCAATAATACACTTAGAAAGAATGGTATATTCTTCCTTGCTAATCTTCTGGTCTTCTCCCTTCCAAATCGTAAAAATCAAAGTCTTCAAAGATTCCTGAGCCTCTAAATTCTTGGTTTTACCAGGTGGCACAAAGAATGGATTAAATGCCATCTTCGATTTAGCGGTGTATTCATAATACTTCCCACCCATGTAATTGCAAAGTCGCTTATAAGAACCACCTACATCAATGATAGTGATATGGTAACCTTGTTCCAATAATTGCCGAACCATCGAGTTGACAAAGAAAGATTTACCAGAACCAGATGGACCAAGTACAAACATATTTCGATTGGTAATCCAACCTTTTTGCATCGGTATATCCCATAAATCCAAAGTAATCGGTATCCCATAATCTCGTTCTGACAGCTTAATCCCTTCAATACCAGAATTTTTAGGATTGGTCTCAATCGGAAAAAAGAGACTAGCGGTATCTGAAAATTGAATCTGGTATTCAGATTGTGGTAAATCAGCCGAATTACCAGGGGTACAAGCCCAAAAGACAATGGCACAATTAAAATTGCGTTGCACAAAGACTTCCATTTTAGTTAGCGCATTATTCAAATGATTTTCTGCTTTCACCAAAGCTTCACCCTTACCCCAAAGCATTACATTTTGGGTCACATAAACCAATAAGCCTCCTGAGTCAATTTGAGCGGATAGGCAGTTATCATACTCTCCCACCAGCTGCTCATTTTCTCGACTTTTAAAAGTCATGGATAAAATCTTTTCTCGCATTCGAGACAATTCTTTAACCAGTTTATTGGGGTCATTTTTCCGAATAACCGTATTTACTATATGTGGGTATGCCAACCCAATACCAATGGGGTAAGTAACTGACCTATCAAAGAACTCGTCTATATTAACTTTTGTATCAATTTCATTCGGTAATTCAATATCAGCAGCAATCGTATTATAAATGACTACTTCATTATCACCAATTCGAATGGAATCCTTCAAAGGAGCTATGTCTCGAAGTATGTGTCGGCTACCTAGATTATAATATTCATTGAGTAGCTGAACTATTTCTTTTCCCTTCAGTAGTCTATTTTCAATACCAGCAGCAGAAATAATATGCTGCACCTTCCGTATGGTATTTTCAAATTCCGTAATTCCATCCGTAATGTCTCTTTTGACTAAGCGTCCAGAAATAAGCGTCGTTAAAATGTTAGTCGTAAAAGCATCTTGCAATGGATTCTTCGTGATAATCAGATAACAGCGATGTTCTAAAAAAGACCGTTCATTAAACTTTCGTTCGTAAGCGGCAGACAAAAAAGTTGTTCCTTGTCCATTTCGCTGATAGGTCCGTGGTACATAATAATCCTGTTTGTGCAAAATGTATCCTTTTGGAATGGCTTTTACAATTCGATTAAACATATCATAAATATCCTCCAAACCACTTTCTGACAGGGAATAAGCTTCTGGCATTTTTAAAACCAACTTGGCACTTATCGCCTGCGTTTTACTTAGTGCCAAATGGTTCTCAATTTTCCATATCGGAATTCTATCAGAAAGATTCAGATTCTTCAACGACTAGATTTTTAGCGATTAAAGGGAAATCGTTTTTAATATGTTTCGGTTGCAAAAGCTTAGCAAAAAGGATAATCAAACCGTACTGTCCATACTTAATTCCTGTATGGTAAATGTAGAAAATGATACCACCGCCGATAGCTAGTGATAAAAAGAGCATCCACCAATTACCGCCAGCAGAAGTAATGCCAGCGGTAATGATGGTCACTAGAAGTGTCGCTGCGATTAAACCTAAATAATTTAAGCTCAATCCGAGGTACGACAAATCTTTGAGTTTGTAGGTTTTCTTTTTCACTATGCTACTGTATGAAATAGACTTGTGGAAAATCCAATATCAGTTACAGTCGTAGGAAAAGTGAATAATTCTGATGGAGTATTACTTGATAAATAGCTAATTTCAAAACTAGGAAGTGCTCCTAAATAGGAAGACATATACTTCAGAAAAGCAGTCATGGTATCTAAGAATGTAGCCATCAAATTCAACGCAGCATCAAATAATGGAAGGATGAAACCAATACCGAAGAAAGACTGAATAACGGTCACGGCAACGATAAGAAAGATAGCAGAACCAAACCAAGAAGCGGCGGAAGACATCACATCTGGATCGCCCATTTGCCATTTCATAAAAACGCGAATGCTTCCTAATAGAGCGATGATTCCTGCCATGATAAATGTGAGCGTCTGAATACTATCAAAGTATCCTTCGATACCTTCAGCAGCTTCTTCGATGGCTGCTTGACCATCTGCTAAGTCTTGTGCTTGGGCATTCACGACCACTAAAAGTAGCAGTAATACACAGAAGGGTTTAACTATCTTTTTAGCTAGAATAGTAGCCCAAGTTTTAAAAGTAGATTTTCTCATTTTGATAATGATTTTGATGTTGAAAAAACACCTCACGATGGAGGGATTAGCGTTTAGGTCGTTTGGTAATCGAGTTAATAAAATCGGTTGTTTCAGCTTCTTTGATACTTGTTATATCTAAGGTGGATTTTAAGGTAGCTTGTAAATCATCCTTTTTGATTTTAGGGGCAATCTCGCTTTCTAATTCAGTAGCTAGTTGCTGCATGCCTCCTTTAAGCTCTTTTGAAAGCCCCGTAGTTGGGGAAATCATTTCTTTTCTTTTTGCTAAGAAATCGGTATTGGCTAGATTCGTTGTAGCACCTAATAAATCAACAGGAGGTTTAACCGTTGTTTCGATTATTGGTAACTCCGCTGTTTGTGCCATAAGCGCCTGCTGTTTTGCTTTAAAAGCTTTTCGACCTCTTTGGTCAAACCAATAAAGCACCACATAATAGAGGATGGTCAAACCTAGCAATAGGAATAGTTGATTCATTAGTTATACAGGATTTCTTTATTAGAGTCGATGTGGTTTTTGAGCATCAAGTGAACGCTTTCTTCTTCATTTTTAGCTGGAAAAAGTAGCGTAATTACTTTGAGCATAAAATTGGGAATTTGTACTTCTACATATTCCTCGTCAGACAATTCATTATTTTTAATCAGTTGCTGGACTTGGGTAATGGTCATTTTATTTTTCATAATAATTCCTTTTTGATGAATAAATAGGATGGGAAATACAAGACAGTTATAAAGCAAAACATCCTGCTTATCGTTTAGCTACAGCCACCTTTTGGACTAGTAGTTTTTGGTTTTGCTCCAAATACTGAACAGCTAAAAACTCCATTATTTCGACACTCGTCATTTCTTCAAAGAGTAGTCGGAGTAAAGCAATTAAGTCTTTACGGATTCGAGTAGAGGTATAATCTTTGCCTCTAAACCTGCGACCACTAACTTTGGTACTAACTGCTTCTTTTTTCTTTCGTCCTCTTTTGTTCATGGCTACTTTGGGAATGGTATTTTTAGTATTGGCCACTTCCAATTGTTCCTTTTCGATAGGTTCTACGACTTTAGTTTTCTCAGCAATTATTGGTGCGTCATTATCGTAATGGTCAATTTGCACATCATCGACGGAAATGCCTTTTAAGATTTTGTTGAAATTTTTTCTCATGTTGAACTAATTTTTATGATTGAATAAAGAGATGATACTTGGATAATTAAACAGCAGCCACAGGTGCTAATAAGTGATGTAATTGTTGGGCAAATTCAAATAATTTAGCCCCTTCTTTTTTACCTTTTGGAATCGGGTATAGGGTGGTTCGATAAGTATGTTCATAAGCCGAGTGTTGCGCAATATGTCCAGACAAGAATTTAAACTGCTTGGGAATATCTGCTAAAATCGCTGGCAGATTATGCTTATGTGGAACATGGTTAAAGAATAGCTGGCAATCTTGGAAGCAAGTACTTTCTGGCCGAACATTTTTGTAAAGCGTCACATAAAACTCTATGGCGGAGATAAGGGAAAATTCATCCTGTCGAACAGGAATCAGAAAATGGTTGATTTCCAGCAACAGGTCAAATAGGTTCGGTTTATTTAGCGTACCCGTAATGTCCACCAAAATGAAATCCACTTTGTCTTTCCATTCTGCAATACGATTAGGACAAGAGGCAATATTTGTTGCAATGATGGGATAGGGCGCTCGACCCGCATAAAGAATGTCATAAAGCTTTTTCAATCTAGGGTTTTCTTCCATTTCTGCTAATTCCTTCTTGCGTCTTTTGGCGACACTATTCTGTGGAAAGTCGGCATCTATAACAACGATTTTCCAACCGAAGTAGAAATAGAAAATATTGGCAAGTAAGATAGTAACGGTCGTTTTTCCGACGCCTCCCTTTGGGCTGATAAATGAAATTGTTTTGCTCATAGTAGAGATGGTGTTGCGAATGTTGATACGCTAGATAGACTTCCAGAAAAGAAGACATAGCTATCAACAAGCCAGCGATGGGTAGCAAGAAGGGGGATATTTCTGATAGTGTGCTATCAAAATAAGACTACCCGTAAGCATCCGATAATCATGGATGCAAACCCATAAAATTTGTTTGTGAAAATGTTTTGCGGAAGCTAGAATTACTTCCTACAAAAAAGTAACAGAGTAGTTACTTCTTCGATATGTGTTATGTGTGTACAAATTTAGAGGGGGAGAAAATGAATCAAAATTGATAATAGATTCAGACTAGATTGTACGCCCACAAAGTTAGGGAGAAACAAATGATAATCGCAAATTTTTAGAAAAGAATCTTTGAATTTAATTTTTAATAAATTGTTAATTCTGAAATAAAAAATGGGTCAAAGGCTTGACAGAGAACAAAAATATGGCAAAACTTTCATGAGCGAACGATTCCGAAGGATGAAGGTCTGGGAGACCTTCAAGGGAGTGAACCACGAAGTGGGTGGGATGCAAATTAAAGAATGAAATATGGTAAAGAGTGTCGTCATGTCTGAGTGTCGTCATGTCTGAGTGTCGTCATGTCTGAGTGTCGTCATGTTCGAGTGTCGTCATGTTCGAGTGTCGTCATGTTCGAGTGTCGTCATGTTCGAGTGTCGTCATGTTCGAGTGTCGTCATGTTCGAGTGTCGTCATGTTCGAGTGTCGTCATGTCCGAGTGTCGTCATGTCCGAGTGTCGTCATGTCCGAGTGTCGTCATGTCCGAATGCCCAAACACTAAAGCCGGATAAACTTTGCGACAAATAATTCTGGGAAATATGGTAAGCGTAGCATTACACAAAAAAACTACAAAACGCTGTGAAATAGTGCCTTGTCGCAAAGTGACAAGGTGTACTTTATCACGTACGATAGTGAATTATTTTTATGTGTTTGGTGCTGCGGAATGCCTTTTTCTTTCGATAAAAAAGGCTTAGAAAGAGATAGTTTAGGGACTATTTGAAAAAGTAAAATAATCAAAATAAATACAAAATTATGAAGAAAACGCTACTAAAAAGAAAAGAAAGATTACCAGAAATTCGACTTTCTATTACAGAAAAAGAGACCATTGAATCAGAATTTAAAGCCTCTTTTTATACCAATAAATCTGAATTTATTCGCACTAAATTATTGGATAAAACCTATTCTGCCTATCGCCAAAAGCAATACGAAGCGGAAATTATAGTAGGAAAACTATTGCCTGAACTCAATAAAATTGGCGCTAATATCAATCAAATTGCTAAGCGATTAAACCAATTGCAGGAGAGGGAAATCAAAAAAGAAGAACTATTAGTGCTGGTTTCTGCCATCAAATTAATAGCAACTGTAAAAGATATTCTAATTGAAAATACCGAAAATGATAGCCAATTTTAATAGTAGCGGTAGCTTTTATACTGCCGCCAATTATAATGAACAAAAGGTAAAAGCAGGTCAAGCGGAGGTTTTGGATAGCCAACATCTGCGCAAAACAAATCCTGTGGAGCTACAAAAATACTTTGACCGCTTTCAATATTCTAGGGTTTCCAAACCTGCTTTGCATATCTCTTTAAGCTTTGCCCAAGCAGATAAACCCAAATTGAGCAATGAAAAAATGGTTGAATTATCAAAAGAATACCTACAAAAAATGGGTTATGCTAAACAGCCTTATGTGCTTTATCGGCATCATGATACGCCTCATCCGCATGTGCATATACTCACCAGTAGGATAGATATTCATACCAGAAAGAAGTTGCCCCATGCTTTTGAGCAAAGAAAATCCAAAGAAATTACCGACAAAATGGAGGTTAAACATGGCTTGACGATCTCTGATAATCGCCTTCAGCTAAAGCGAGAACTGGTTGGGGATATTCAAAAAGCCATCAAAAATGGGCAACCAGACAATCTGAAATCCTTAAATCGAGAACTAGAAAAGATTGGTTCGGCCGCTAGAGTCAAGTCTACAGGCAGGGGATTGGTTTACTATAAAGTGGAAGAGGGGGGCAATCGAAAAGGCAAATCCGCAAAATCTTCTTTATTCAAGGATGTAGGATTGGATAAAAAGAGTCTAGAAAAGACCTTTGCTTTTAATCAGCAAAAGCGGGAATATGTAAAAGGCAATATCGAAAAAGTATTGGCAAAATCGCCACAAGTAAATGCCACCACCTTTGCTAGAGCACTACGAGAAAAAGGGATAGATACTGAATTTAAGATTGATAATAATCAAGTAAATGACATTAAGTATAGCTATCAAAATCACAGTTACGGAGGAGCTGATTTAGATACTAATCTAAGCTTTGAGCATACTAAAAAACAATTGAATTTTCCAGATGCCAACCATTTACAACTACGTCAAAACCTACTGAATAACTTACAATCAAGAAAACCCATTGAGCTGACTTACCGCAATCACCAAACGCATTTTTTGTCTACAAATCCAGCACTAAACGAGCAATTAAAAGCCCTACCTAGAAGAGAAGCCATTCAGCTAAGTCGGCAGTTTAATGATTATCAAACACAATATCAAAAGGCTGATTTTTCTGGACAAAAACTGATTAAAGGTTTTGCGGAGGATAAGCTAGATGAATATTTACAAAAGCAATATCAGCAGCGGCAATTACAAAATGAGCGAAGGATAAATGACTAATTTTCACTAACACATCTGCCCAGCGGCAGGCAAAAAAACAAACAACTATGGAAAATAACACAATGGAAAAACCAGGCTTATTACTCGCACTACTTTTTAGTGTACTCATTTTAATACTGCATGGCGTCTATCAATTTGGCGAATTTGACCATCCCATATTTCTGAAATTATGGGGGATGGTGATTAATACAGGCCTCTTTGCCTTCTTTTTTAAACCACATTTATTAGCCCTAGTTTTTGCGATGATTTATGCCATTGGTATAAAAGGCATGAAGTCAGATAGGGTCACTATTGGGCGGACTTTCTTTTTTTTAATACTTGGATTAGGCTTATACTTTGGGGCATTTTTTGCGCTCATACTGCCTGATAAAATAGGTATGTTTAGTTACCTGACTATTCTTTCTATTGGCTATCTTTTATTGCTAACGGGTTTATTGCATATCCGCAGAATTATCCATCATAATCTAATGAAGGATCAGTTCAACAAACAAAACCAATTATTCAAGCAGACGCAAAAAAAGATAGAAAATCCTTATTCAGTCAATATCAAAACCAAAGATGGTTGGTTGAATGTCGTTAATCCATTTCGAGCAACTATGGTTTTAGGAACACCAGGAAGTGGTAAATCTTATACGATCGTAGAAGAGTTTATGAAGCAGCATATTCAAAAAGGATTTTCGATGTTGGTTTACGATTTTAAATACCCAGACTTATCCCAAGTCGCCTATAATTATTTATTGAAATACCAAACTGGTTATGCCCGTACACCGAAAGTTTATCTAGTGAATTTTAATGAACCCCAAAACTCGCATCGAGTGAATCCCATTGCGCCGATACTGATTCAAACCCAAGCAGATGCTTTAGCGAGTGCGGAGTCCTTATTCTTAAACATCAATAAAGAATACATCAAACGAAAGGACTTTTTTACTTCTTCAGCGGTTAATTTAGTCGCTGCATTAATCTGGTTTTTGCGTTCTTTTGAAGGTGGAAAATATTGTACGATTCCTCATGTTATTAGCCTATTGGCTCTTTCAGATGCAGAACTATTTTCCATATTAGAAAAGCAAAAAGACCTTAAACCTTTATTATCTCCCTTTGCAGATGCCTTAGAAAAAAAGGCGACTGACCAATTATCTGGACAAACCGCAAGTGCTAGAATTCCGCTATCTCGTTTAGCCACCAAAGAATTATATTGGATATTGAGCGGAGATGATGTAGCACTAGACATTAATAATCCTGCTCATCCTGCCTTATTATTTTTAGCCAATAACCCTCAGACCCAAAAAAGCTATGGGGCAATCTTTGGTTTACTAGCTTCTACAATTACCAGAATTATCAATAAAAAACATCAAGTGCCACTATCCTTAATTATTGATGAGTTGCCGACCATTTACATCAATGGTTTAGACAATTTGATAGCTACGGCAAGATCTAATAAGATTAGCACCTTGCTTAGTTTTCAAGACTTATCTCAGCTAGAGCGAGATTATGGTAAAGAGGTAGCCAATGCCATTTTTAATACGGTAGGGAATAAAATAACGGGAGCAGTTGTTTCAGATACTGCCAGGAAGGTATCGGATATGATAGGACAAACGATTCAGCAAAGAGCTAGTTTGTCTTATTCTTCAAAAGGAACGACTATTGGTAAATCTACTACTTTGGATTACCTCATTCCACCAGAGACGATTGCCCAATTATCCCAAGGAGAGTTTTGTGGGGTTTTGTCGGATACTTTTGAGCAGCAGGCGGAACAGAAGATTTTTCACTCGAAGGTGTTAGCTGATAAAAGTGATTTGACACAGTACCCAATACCTGTTTTGAATCGGGTGGGGGAGGAGCGATTTAATCAGGTATTGGATGCTAATTTAGAGCGGATTGATGGGGAGGTAGAGTATATTGTGGGCTGTTTTTTATAGAATAGCTAGACTTGTAGTCGCCGAGCTTTTCGTTCATATCCTGATTTTTGATAAGTATCTATCCAAACCAGCCGACGTTTCTTACGACCTTCTCCATAAGCTCTTAATGCAAAATGACCTCGAACGGTAAAACCTGTTGTACGAATAATATTGGTAAACCAATTGCTATCAATTATTTGGATAGGAACGGGTGTTTCATTTAGATATTTTTCTTGATTGAGCGTAATTTTTCTAGGTATATTGGGTTTTCCTTTTTGTATGATTTTAGTTTCTATACTAGCATATTGTTTAAAGAGTACATTAAATAGAACTAACATTCGAAGACCTCCAGCAAACTCTTCTATATTGACATTATTATGAGAGAGTAAGTCATCTGAAAGTGTAGCTTTTAAATAATCTTGAATTTTATCCTCGCTTTTGTTGAAATATTTCCCTATGATAAAACCATCAATTCCTCGGTGAGTAGCGAATGCAATCTTGTAATGACAAGTATCGCCCTTATTGTCAAATTCGTAACAGAAATACTTCATTATATTCGTACCTATTTTTGGCATGAGTAAGACACCAGATTCAGACTCGACCTCTTTTGATAAGTCAAATAATTTATCTTTTAATGTTTGGTCATTAATAAGTCGAAGCGCAATAGGAGTTGCTACGTAATGAAAATGTTTTGCTTGAAAGACTTTTTGCCCAAGTGTTTTTAATGCATCCAATAATTCTTTTCGGTCTTCTGCCTCAGTAGAATCAATGATTTGTTTTTTGAAAATTGGAGATAGGGTTAACTTTTGCCGATGATAATCTGCTAAAATAGCAAATTGTTTTGGTGAAAATCTCATAGTTTTTGTTGTGATTTTGTGTATTAACTAATAAAAATTGGTATAAAAAAAGCATCTAAAAGACACCTTTAGAGAATAATTATAGGTAAAAGTAGAAGGATGGAATTTTCTATAAATGATAGACCTTGAATAAAATGCGAGTAAGTAGTACAAATTTATTCGAACTAATTTTTTTGAGGGGCAACGCTATTTTTTAGTGCGGAAATATATTCCTTATCTTTTTCTGAAGAAACATTGCAATAGTAATTCAACAGATTTTAAATATAGTCTAAATTAGCCAGTTTTTCCTAAAATGAACAAATAATCCTAAGATTGGATAACCAGTCCTAGTGAAAGAATACCTGAAATTAGTGAATGGATAAATAATCCTAGAATTGGATAACCAGTTATAGCGAAAAAAGCTAAAAGTTTGCACCTTTGAACCAACCAATCGGATAGCCTACTTATGAAAGATAGACATGAAATATGTGTATTGTTCAGTAGGCTAGGGTAAGGTAAAACTTCCCTAGCTTATCTTTTGCCCATTCCAAAAGCGGCTACCCTTATCTTTCGGTTTTAGTGGTGGTCTCTTTAAATACAGAAGGCGTGATGTCAAAAGCTTCTTTGAAAGCCCTCGAAAAATAAGAAGAGTCTTGGAAACCAGTTTCATAGGCCACTTCCGTTATATTCATATCCGTAGTATCTAATAAAACTTTTGCTCTGCTAAGTCTATATAATCTTAAAAAATTGCCTGGACTAAATTTTGTTAGTGCTTTGATTTTCCGATAAGCCTGTGTTCTACTCAACCCTAAATCAACATGAATCGAGCCACTTGAATAGTTTGAGTTGGAAATGTTTTTTTCAAAAAGGCAAAGTAGCTTCTTAACAAAAGCATCTTGCATATCCAAATCAATGCCTTCAATAGGACTTTTAGATTTTGGTCGTTCAGTAAAAGTCTCTAAGTTAGCATATCTTTCCTTTAGAAAAGAGCGAGTCTGAATCGCATTATTAACCCGTAAAAATAGTTCTTCTGGATGAAAAGGTTTGGTTAAGTAATCATCCGCACCCGTTTTTAAACCCGTAATTTTATCCTTTTGTTCAACTTTTGCCGTTAGTAGGACAATAGGAATATGAGAGGTTAATTCGTGAAGTTTTAAAGTCTCACAGACTTCATAGCCATCCTTTTTGGGCATCATTACATCACTAATAACCAAATCAGGAATAATTTTAATCGCTTGTTCAATACCTTCTTGTCCATCTTTGGCAAAATGAATTTGATAATGTTTGCCTAAAATAGAAGCGACCAAATTAGTGATTTCCAGATTATCTTCAATAACTAAAACGATTGGTTTGTCTTTATCATCTACTGTGGAAGTAGGTAAAACAATCGTTTTTGTAAAGGATGACGGATTTTGCAGTACTTGTGAAGCAGCAGTTGTTTCAGTAGTAGCCTTGCGAGAAATAGGTAAAATAACCCTAAAAATGCTACCTTTTCCTTTTTCACTTATAACCTCAATCGTGCCGCCCATTAATTGAACAAGTTCATTGCTTAAAGAAAGGCCAATTCCTGTACCTGCTTTACCTGTGTGCAAATCCAAATTAAAGTAGCGTTCAAAGATTCGGTTTTGAAATTCAGGGTCAATACCAATTCCTGTATCTTCTACTTCAATAGATAAATTATTGCCCTGCTTTTTAGCTCTGTAGAAAATAGTGCCATCCTCAGGAGTGAATTTAATGGCATTTGCCAATAAATTAGAAAGGATGGTGATTAGCTTATCGGCATCATGGTCCATGATTAAACTATCAAAATCAATTTGAGAAACGAGTTTAACTTGTTTGTTAGTAGCTAGAGGTTGGAGATTTTTATGTGTATATACCAACAAGCCTTTTATCTCCTTTTGCACCATGTTTAATTCAAACTTTCCTTCCTTTGCTTTTTCCAAATCCAAAATCTGATTAATCAAAGATAGAAACCGTTGTCCGTTATGCTGAATACTTAGGGCTTTTTGAGCGACTTTAGTATCTAAGGTTTCTTGTTCAATTTGACCAGCTAAACCCATCACAATAGTTAGTGGCGTTCTAAATTCATGGGTGATATTGGCATATAGTTTTGTTTGGTTATCATTCCATTTTTTGAGTTGTTGGGATTCTTTTTGTAGTAATTGTTTGTCTAGCTGATTCTTTTGGTAGCGTTTAAAAGCGAATAGAAAGATAGCTGCATAAGCTGCCCAAGCCAGCCAAGTATTCCACCAAGGTGGATGAATGGTAATATCAATAGTTCGAAGCGTGTCAGTATAATTGGTTCGTTGTACCTGAAATTGATATTGACCAGGAGCAATCGCAGTATAATTGGCTCTATGCTTACCCAATTCAGTAGTAACCCAGTCTTGATTTAAACCTTTCATTCTGTAGGTGAAGCCAACTTTATCAGCGCCACAAAAACATTGAGTAGAGAAAGCGAAGTCAAAAAAGTTTTCATTATGTTTTAGGTCAAGTTGGTTTAATTGATTAGCAATTCCTTCATACGACTTCCCTTTTAAATTATATTCAGTAATGGTTAACTCATTTTTTTCAGGTAATCGAGTGAGTTTTTGGGGATTAAAAACATAATATCCATTATAATTTCCAGCTAACATGACAGAATCTGATAACTCAAAGAAACCATGTTGGAAGAATAAATTTTTAGTCAGCCCTTCAGAAACACTAAAAGTTTCAAAACGATTAGCCGCTTGGTCATATAAATAAATACCTTTTTGGGTCGTTAACCAAAGCTGTTTTTGTTTATCAAATACGATTTTATCAATGGGCGTTCTTGGTAAATTGGCAATATTTGGAATATAAACAGCATCTGGATTTTGTGGATTTAATACCTGTAATCCATTCTGCTTAGTACCCATCCAAATCAATCCCTTATCATCTAGGGCAATGGCTTTAATATCAAATAGAGCCGTTTTTTCAAAGTGCTCAAACTTCTGGGTACTGAAGTTAAAGTTAAACAATCCTTTGGAGGTTGCTACCCATAGGTACTGATTATTAGTGGCTATAATTTTATCAATGCCAATCACCTGATTACTATCGGACTTAAAGGCATCTAAAGAAAATTCGGTAATTTCATCGGTCTTAAAATCAATTTTTACAAGGCTACCATCATCGGTTGCTATCCATAGGTTTTCTTTTTCATCTTCGTGAAAATCTATGATGTTTCTTTGTTGCAAGCCTAATTCAGTTATTCTAGGATGCTGAAAAGGTAGGAGTTTATTTGTCGTTTTATCCAGATAGAGTAGGGAAGGGCGCTTAAAGTCAGCCTTGTCTGTTCCTTTAGAGTGCCGACCACCAAGCCAAATTTTTCTTTTTTTGGTGACCAAGATAGTCGAGTAAATTTGATACTGACCTTCGAATCCTTCCATTGGAATAACTTCATAATTCCAGTTTTGGGGATTGATGGCGTAGAGTCCGTCACAAGCATTAGCGGCAGCGTATAAGGTATTGGCCGATTGGTCAAAACCAAAATCGGTAACATTATTGGCAGATTGTACACTACAATAATCCATTTTTAGAGGCATCAAATAAAAGGCTTGACAATCTAAGTCAACATAAGAAACGCCTCTTTTTTCATGTGCAAACCAGACTCTATTTTGTTGGTCTTTGTAAACTCTTAAACTTTGATTCGATTTGATAGAATTAGGGTCATCTTCATTATGTCGAAAAAAGGTGTACTGCCCTGTATTTTTATTAAAAATGCCACTTCCCTTATCTAAACTAGCAATCCAAAACTCTCTTTCCGATTTTTCGGCAAAGTCCATCACTACGTTTTTAAAACCGTTGCGTTTTTTCCAATTTTCTTTATCATAAACGTGGTACTTCCAATTGTCAGAAACCATATCAAAATGCACCATACCTCCTCCATAAGTTGCTAGCCAAAGCGTATCACTTTGAGTTAGCTTTAAAGCGTTAACCGTCATCTCCGCACTTACCGCAGAATGAAACTTACTGAAAGAACCTTCTTTTTTATTAAACACATAATAACCGTCATTACCCGCCAAACGTAGAATATTATTATCCTTTTTATCTTCAATAATATCTACCGTCGAATTTCGGCGAAAAGCTTCTTCTCCGTTTTCGTACTTTTTTAAAATAGAAAAATTAGACACCTCATCATAGGGGACAAAGCGATATAAACCACTAGCATAAGAACCAATCCAAAAGACACCTTCCGCATCTTGGGTCATACAAGTCAAGGAATTTAATACCGTAGGGTAAATATAATTGGTAAATGTTTCGGTAGTATGGTCAAATCTAGCAATACCTTTTTGGTGAGAAACTATCCAAATATAACCCTCTTTATCTTCCAAAATATCCATAATAATAGATCCAGCAATTGCTAAGGAATCCTGATTATCTGGTAAAAAGGTTTGCATCATTAAGCCATCCCAACGAGCTAATCCATCATGCGTACCAAACCACATATAACCACGACTATCTTGAAAAACTTTTCGGACACGATTATCGGGCAAACCGTCTGATTCTCCGAGGTGACGAAATTGGTAGTTGTCAGATTGAGCACAAGCATTCAAAGCGAATAGCAAAAGAAATAGCCCTACTAACAAAGGAATTTGCTTAAAAAGAGTAGGTTGAATCATTTTGTGTTTAAGCTAAAACTGTTTAGAAAAAGGAAGGGGATTGGTCTTGATAAATCTATTTTTTGTCTTAAACCCTTTCTGGTTTTAAAACAGACTTTTCAAAAATTTCATCAACAGTAGGAGTATTTTGAATGATGGGAATCCATACTTTAAAGGTATTCCCTTTTTCTAAATCACTTTCTAGTGCTATCTTCCCGCCCATTAATTTGACCAATTCATTACTTTGAGAGAAACGGACACCCACACCAAATTTTTGACTATAATAATCTAAATTGAAATCTTGCTCAAAGATTTGATTAATATATTCAGGAGCAATTCCGTCTCCAGTATCTTTCACCTTTATATATAAAAATTGCTCTTGCTTTTTAACTTGGAAAAAGACGATTCCATTTTTAGGTGTAAACTCTATGGCATTTATCAATAAATTAGAAAGGATAGTAGCTAATTTGTCTGTATCCTGATTCATGACCAATGATTTAAAACCAATTTGATATTTAAGCTGGATATTTTTCTTTTTAGCGATAGGGAAAACATTTTTATAAGTATATAAGAATAAACCTTTGGTCTCTTTTTTTACTAGATTTAAAACGGGTTTTTTAGCCCTTATTTCTAGTAGATTTTTGTACTGTTTGGTAAGTTTCAGAAAGGAGGTGTCGCCAGTTTTAACGAGAGCTACTCTTTTAGCATATTCAGTTTTATAGGGTTCTTTCTTAATTTGACTGATTTTTCCCAAAAACTCATTAAGTTCAGGGTTAATCTCTTCGTTAAATTTGGTAAATATTTCTATCAATTCCTCATTAAATGCATTGAGACTTTTTTGATCCAGCTTCTTACGTATTTGAGTGATCATTAAGTGATTTAGTGTATAACCAGTCAATACTATTAATATAGCATATATGCCCCAAGCGAACCAAGTGTTCCACCAAGGCTGGATAATAAGAATATCAAGAGTCCTTAGCGTAGCTATTGGGCTTCCAATTTGATACACTTGAAATTGATATTTACCTGGCGATAGATTCGTGAAATTAGTATAATGTTCATGATAAGTAGAGGTTGATTTCTGGGAGATATCTAATCCATTTCCTTTTAAACGATAATTAAAACTAACGTTTCTTGGATTGGGAGCATTCGGTGCGGAAAACCCTAAAGTAAAGGCATTCTCATCATGATTTAACACCAATTTTTCTAAATGATTCACCTCTAGAGGGGCTTTTACTTTATTGATTTGGAAACTGAATTCTCCTAGGGTTACTTTTTGAGCGGAGGATGTTTGGAGTAATTGGTTAGGATTAAATCGACTATATCCATCAGATTGTCCTACGACTATTTCGCCAGAAGGCAATTCAAAGAACCCATTTTGTTTAAGGGATTGTTCTTTTAGACCAACCCGTTCATCAAAAGTTTCAAAATGCTTCTTATCTCGATTTAATAAATAAATTCCTTGACTAGTTGTTACCCATAAACGGTCTTTGCTATCGACAAAAAGTTTGTCAATTTTCCCCGTTGGTGAATTAAGAAGGGTTGATGGCATTAAAATATCGGGAGATTTTATATTTGTTGCCCAAAGCTTCTTGCGCTGTGTGCCAATCCATAAAGTGCCATTTTTATCTTCTGCTACTCACGTAATAGAGAAACCCTCTGTACTTTTAAAATGATTAAAGGATTTATTTTTTAAATCAAAACTATAGAGTCCATGAGTTGTTGCTACCCATAAATTATCGTACGCCCCTTTTGAAATTTCATCTATTTCAAGTACTCCATAATTCCCTTTTGGTTTGTTTGCAGGATAAGCAGTTAATTGCTGATTTGCCGTATTTAATTCATAAAGGCTTCCTTCTTTAGTAGCTATCCAAAGATTTTCTTTATCGTCTTCATATAGGCCAATAATAGTTTTTTCAGAAAGGCTAACAGCCTTAAAACTATCGGAAATATAAGGAATCAATTTGTTTTGTTCAACATCCAAATGAAGTAAGCTAGAGCGGACTGCTCGTATATTAGAAACGTTTTGGCTTTGTTTACCTCCTACCCAAATTTTTCCTTGCTTAGTTACCAATACCGTAGTATAATGTTGGTACTTTTCTTCATTGTTGGCGGTTGGAATGGTTTGATAAGCACCATCTTTGACATTTATGGCATAAAAACCGTCACATGCAAAAGCAGTAGCATAAAGAGTATTATCCTTGCTATAGGCAAAGTCTGTAATGTTCTTTTTGGTAATTTGCAAACAATAACTCATTTCTATTGGTACGAAAGAGAAAAGAGAAGAGTGATTGTTAGACTGCCCAAAAGAATAAGCGGAAAATAGACAGATGAATAGTATTAAAGGAAGCACAATAGCTCTCATAGTAATAAACATTTTTTGTGTAATTAATGGTGTAGTTTAGTAGAAAAAATGTGGAGAGGTATTAGTTATGTCTTACAAAGAAAATGCCATAAATTAATGGCTACTTTAAGGTAGGATTGAATTCTTTGACACTCCCCTAGGCTAAAGACCATAGGGGTAGCCTGTTCAACGCCCTCAAAAATGAGGTCATTTTTTAAAGAATTTCCTTCTCTTAACTAATTGACTATCAGAAGAATGCTCTTTAATCCATTGATTTAATTCAGTCATAGAAATAGCTTTTAAAG
>Ga0208544_10001229_pt1 | contig 18149 bp, 15 predicted proteins | sample DEB08_DNA_9_FD_184526 | JGI IMG/M metagenome (GOLD analysis project Ga0208544, IMG submission 184526) | Aqueous microbial communities from the Delaware River and Bay under freshwater to marine salinity gradient to study organic matter... | ecosystem: Environmental > Aquatic > Marine > Coastal ... | reverse complement strand
TACCTGTCGACAGCACATTGGTGACGGGCCCACCGGTGATGGTGCCAAACATCGCCGAGGACACGATGGCCGCATGGGCCGGTCCGCCGCGCAGGTTGCGCGTTGCGCGTACGGCAAGCTTGATCAGCGAGGTGCCCCCCGCCGATGTGCCAAACAGCGCGCCCAGAACCACATAGGGAAAGACCTGATTGACCACGATATCCATGAAACGGCCCATAAACCCGTCAGGCGTCACAAAGATGTTCGTGGCTTTCTGGATCGCTGCCGCAGTGACATCCCCCCCATCTGCCCCCAGTTTGGTCAGCAGGAAATTGTTGTCTGACAGATCGAAGATCCAGATCACTGTCGTGCCAACGGTATACAGCACCACGACACTGGCAACGGCCACCAAGGGCAGCCCCCAGACACGGATGTTATAGAGGAAGAACAATGTGATGATGGTGAACAGCAGGGGAATGATCCAGATCCCGAAACGGGCCTGACAGGCGGGCACCTCGGCGTCAAAGGACATGCCGGGGATGACGCCGGCAGATCGTTCGGCTGCGTCCTGAATAAGGCGTGCTCTTTCGCCTGTGATCTGGTCAATCAGACAGACAGAATCGATTTCGACGAGGTATCCGAAGGCCGCCAGAAATGCAGCAAGCAATAGCCCCGCATCCAGCAAAAGCCCGAGCCACGCCAGATGGGGCTTTTCCGTCCGCCATGCCCGATAGACCGAAGCATCCAGCGCCACGATCGTCATCATCAAGAGGAATATCGGGGGGTAGAAAAATTCAGGTGGGAAGTTTGACACCCTGAAAAACTGCTGCCCCGTCAGATCACGGGCCAAGTCCTGAAGCCCTGGTATCTCGGGCATGGTGTTCAACATACCAAAGAACACCAGAACCAAAGCGAGGGACACAGCGATACGCCGGCCAAGGGGCAGATTAGACGCGTGCGATGTCACGGATAGAGCCTCCCTATGGGAAAGGCCAAAGCTCTGGCCTTTCCGTGATCAGGTATTAAGGGCGCAGACAGTCGGCCACGCTATGGCCGGCCTCTTCGAAGGCTCGGATCGCACCTTCGTGCATTTTGATCTGAACCGCCCCGCAGGCCCCCTGCGACACACCGTCGATGTCACCAAAGCTGAGCATGGCGAAAGGACCGCGCGGCGACCCTTCGATAAAGCGCTGCTCGCCTTCGAGGTAGGCTTTGGTGATCTGATAGGCGAGTTCTTCATCCATCGACGCATTCACAATCTGGCCAAAGGCCGTGGCGAAACTGTCAAAGGTATCATCGTCGGTGACGATGGTGATGTCATTGCCCGCATAGGCCGCCCTGAACGCCTCGACTGGTACGGAATATGGCGCATGGCCCGGTGCCGCGAGAATCTGCTGGCCCAGTTCACTGGCCAGAAGGTCAGAGGGGACGTCGTGCATGGTGATCCCGCCTGCGGCAGCAATTGCGATCTCGCGACCGGATGGCAGGCCTTCGGGGATGGTCCATGCATCTGCGCCACCGCCGGTGATGCTCGACACTGTATCAGGCCAAGGCGTCTGAATGCCTTCGTAATCCTCACCGTCCTTTGCGCCGGACAACAGTTGGATCATTGCACGACCAGAGGTCAGCGCCGCGCCCCGAGGCGGGCCGTTCCAGATACGCAATCCATTGAGCGAGCGGATGTCTTCGACGGGATTATTGTTGTAATACGCGAAAATCTGAGCCGAGCCAGAGTTCCAGAACAGCACGCGCAAATTGCCAGCCATGTTTGCGCCGTCTTCAGCGCCGACACCGCTATAGGGACCGATGCCGCGTGACAGAAGAAACGGCAAGATCAGAGGCGCAGGTGCCATGTCCAACCGTCCTTCGGCAACCGCCTGCACCGAATTGGTCAGCGTCGCACCTTCGGTGATCTGCACCGTGGCAACCCCCGCGCTATCAAGGATCGCCGCCAGTGTTGTGTCGATGTAATGGGGCGTCGACCCCGGTGTGGTGGTTTCTGCGGTCAGGGTCGCCTGAGCAGATGCCGCCAGTGGAGCAAGTGCCACGGCCACACCAAAAATTACAGTTTTGATCATGATATCCTCCCTTGATCCCGCACCTTCCTCCAAAGACGCGCAGGCCAAAACTGGCTGGCCCACCTTTAGGCTTGCAGAAATTATGTGACTTGTCACGTAATTTTTTTATGCCCATTATGGGACCCTAGGGAGGACAGCCAATGACGGAACATCCAAGAGTGGACGCCGAGCAAATACGTGCCCGCATGGAACGGGAAGGTTTCAACATCTTTGCGCGCCTGCCCGCCGTCTACGCCGCGTCCCGTACGCAAAGCCGCAACTTCCTTGAAATCGCCGGTGGTCTGTCGGTCGTGGAATGGCGGACGCTTTGGGATTTGGCAGAGGCCGGACCTCTGACAATACGCGACCTTGCAGCGATCCAGCGGGCCGACCATTCCCTGCTCAGCCGTGCCCTGCCGGACATGCGCAAGAAAGGCTATGTCACGATGCACAAGGACACGCGGGATGCCCGCCAAACGGTTGTTGCCCTGACCGACGCTGGCCGTGCTGCATATGACCAGGCCGCCCCCGTCATGGCCCAACGTCGCGCGGCCCTGAGAGAGTATTTTTCCCAAGATGAAATTTACGCATTTGCCGGGTTTCTCGACCGGCTTGAAGAGTTTTTGCGGATCCCCACAACAGACCTTCTGGCGCACCGAAAAACACAAGAGGACACATAATGACTGACCGCCCCAACGTTTTGTGGATCATGGCAGACCAACTTCGGTTTGATTACCTCAGCTGCTACGGCCATCCGCATCTGCATACCCCCCACATTGATGCATTGGCTGCCCGTGGCGTGCGGTTCACGAATGCCTATGTGCAATCACCAGTCTGCGGTCCTTCGCGGATGTCGGCCTATACGGGGCGCTATGTGCGCAGCCACGGATCGACATGGAATGGTATGCCTTTGCGCGTCGGAGAGCCTACGTTAGGAGATCACTTGCGCGAAGTGGGTGCGCGGGCCGTGCTGGTGGGCAAGACCCACATGACGGCTGACGCCGAAGGGATGGCTTGGCTTGGCATTGATCCAGCCAGCGAGATTGGGGTGCGCGTGTCTGAATGTGGGTTCGAGCCATATGAGCGTGACGACGGCCTTCACCCCGACAGCGCACGGCAAAACTGGTCTGCGTATGACGATTACCTTGTGTCGCAGGGCTATGCGTCTGACAATCCTTGGGAAGACTTTGCAAACTCAGGTGTTGGAGAAGAAGGCGACTTGCTGTCGGCGTGGCTTTTGAAAAACTCCCGTCTGGCGGCAAATGTCCCCGAAGAACACTCAGAAACCGCCTATATGACCGACCGCGCCATCGCCTTCATGCAAGAGGCCAAGGCTGACGGGCGGCCGTGGATGTGCCATCTCAGCTATATCAAGCCACATTGGCCCTACATCGTGCCAGCACCCTATCATGATATGTACGACGAAAGTCATATCGTGCCGCCGATCCGGTCTGCGACAGAGCATGACACCGACCACCCGCTGATGCAGGCCTACCTCAAGGCACGGGTTTGCCAAAGCTTCGCGCGTGACGAGGTGCGCGAACACGTGATCCCCGCCTACATGGGGCTCATTAAACAACTAGACGACAATCTTGGACGCCTGTTTGCGTGGATGGAAGAGGCAGGCCTGAGTGACAATACGATCATCGCCTTCACCTCGGACCACGGCGACTACATGGGCGACCATTGGATGGGTGATAAGGATTTCTATCATGAGATGGCCGTGAAAGTACCGCTGATCATCGCCGACCCGCGCCGGGACGCGGACGCCACACGTGGGCTTGTCTCAGAGGCGCTTGTTGAGATGATCGACTTGGCTCCGACCTTCATGAACGCGCTTGGATGCGCGCCCAAACCACATGTAATCGAGGGGCGCGACCTGACACCGATCTTGCAGGGAACGGATGGGTTTTCGCGCAGCTATGCCATCAGTCAGCATGACTATCATTGGTCTGATATGGCCCGTCTGCTGGACCAACCGCAGGAACATGCCCATACGACGATGATCTTTGATGGGCGCTGGAAATACATCCGCTGCGAAGGCTTCCGGCCGGTTTTGTTTGATCTGCACTCTGATCCGCATGAACTGACGGATTTGGGCGCATCACAGACGGCAGAGCACGCCGCCGTTTGCGCCCGTATGCAAGCGGCTCTTCTGGATTGGGCGACGCGTCATCACACAAGGATAACAGCAACGCCTGCCGTCTTGGCACGCCAAAAAAAGGCCGCTGAAGGAGGCATTCTGATCGGTTTCTGGGATGAGAAGGAATATGAAGACACCACTGGCATCGCATTTGACGACCTAACGCCAGTCGGGCGGCCTTAGCGTGGCCGCGATTCCTTGGCGTTGACAAATATCGCTTAGAAACAAGGATACCTTCTATTCTCTCATTGCGCCGCAGCTCTGGACAGCGCTCCGATATAGATCATCCAGATTTTCCAGGCGGTTGTATATTTGACAAACCCAAAGATTTGATTTTCCGTTCAAGCAGTTCAAAGCTGGTTGCGGTGAACGGATTTCGAGCCGCCCCAAAATGCGCAACAAGGCCCTTGTCTTGAAGTATATGGAAATCCGAAGTGGTCCCACTTCCATATGTGCCTCGGGCCTTTTCAAGAAAGCTTGCGACGGTGGGCACCTATACTTTGAACCTACCGCAAAAAGGGTTGGCGCATTGCTGGATAAATCGACATTTTGAAGGCATCATAATTCTTCGAACACTCAAGGCAGGTTCAAAAAATGCGAACAATATATAGCGAAGATCATCGGCTTCACTTTCCGCAGGCAGAACTGTCTGGCGGCCAGTTTGTCACCCCATTTGAGCGCCCTTCGCGGGTTGAGTACGTACTCAACCGGTTGCGCGAGCGTAAGCTGACTGACATCGTGCCACCGGCTGCGGTCGATATGCGCCCGGTGCAGGCCCTGCTTGATCCGGGCTATCTGACGTTCCTTGAAACCGCCTGGGATGACTGGAAAACCGCTGGCATGGAAGGCGAGATCATAGCGGCAAACGTGCCTGCGCGCGGCATGCATATGGACCGGATACCCGAGAACATAGACGGCAAGGTAGGATATTATTGCCATGCCTCCGAGACCGCGATTACGCGGGGGACTTGGACGGCGGCGCTCTCGTCTTTGGCTTGCGCACAAACCGCGCAGAGGCATGTGGCAGCGGGTGCAGGAAGTGCATTCGCCCTGTGTCGCCCCCCCGGTCACCATGCCACTGCGGATCAGTATGGCGGCTATTGCTTTATCAACAACGCGGCGGTGGTGGCCGAAATGTTTCGCGCATCCGGTGCCGGTCGCGTGGCTATTCTCGACATTGATTTTCACCACGGCAACGGCACGCAGTCTTTGTTTTATGACCGTTCAGATGTGATGTTTGCCTCGTTGCACGGCGCACCTCAAGAAACCTATCCCTACTACCTTGGCTACGCAGACGAGACGGGCAAAGGAGCGGGAGAAGGGTTCAACCTGAACTATCCGATGACCGCAGGCACAGGATACGGCGCATGGTCGCACGCGCTGGACGATGCCATTGCCAAGATCATGGCATGGGGGCCAGAAGCATTGGTCATCTCGCTGGGTGTGGACGCCTACAAGGAAGATCCGATCAGCTTTTTCAAACTTGAAAGCGATGATTTCACGGATGCAGGCCGCCGTATCGGGCGTATGAAACTGCCCACCGTGTTCTGTATGGAGGGCGGCTATGCCATCGAGGCGGTTGGTGTGAATACGGTCAATGTCCTTGAGGGTTTCATGGATGCGTAATGTCACCTTTGCGGTCACCCAGTTTGCGGCAGATGCAGATACCGCACATAATCTAGATACTGCAGAAACATTGGTACGACAGGCCGCGACACAGGGTGCGCAGGTTATCTTGCTCCAAGAGCTTTTTGCTGGCCCCTATTTTTGCAAAACCCAAGACCCCGCCCATTTCGATCTGGCAGCGCCGCGCGACGGCCACCCAATGCTCGCCCGCTTTGCGGCCCTTGCCAAAGAGCTGGGCGTGGTCTTGCCAATCTCGTTCTTTGAGCGTGCAGGGCAAGCCTACTTCAATTCACTCGTCGTTATAGACGCGGATGGAACCGAACTGGGCCTCTACCGTAAATCGCATATTCCCCAAGGGCCGGGGTATGAGGAGAAATTCTATTTCTCGAACGGGGATACTGGATTTCGAGTTTGGGAAACTTCTTTTGGTACCTTGGGCATCGGCATCTGTTGGGACCAATGGTTCCCCGAAGCGGCCCGTGCCATGGCGCTGATGGGAGCCGAAGTGCTGCTTTACCCCACCGCAATCGGATCGGAGCCTGACAGACCCGGTTACGACAGCCAGCCGCATTGGGAGATGACAATGCGCGGGCATGCGGCCGCCAACATTATGCCGCTGATGGCGTCCAACCGCATCGGAGCAGAGGCGCAGAACAACCGCAACGTCACCTTCTACGGCACATCATTCATCGTCGGGGAAACAGGTCAGATCTTGGGACAGGCTACGCGCGAGCGTCAGGAAGTTATCACAGCCACGATTGATCTGGACCGCGCAGCAGAAGAGCGGCGCGCATGGGGACTTTTCCGCGATCGACGTGTGGATTTATACGGGGTGCTGGCAGGCCTGGACGGATCCAAATCCTGAGGCTGGCGGAGCTGCGACAGCAGCCCCGCCAGGGTCGTTTTACTTGAGCAATTCTGTCCATATCGCCGTGTAGAGATCAACCGCTGACTGATCGCAGGTGGGCAGGAATTTGCCCGCTGCTGCGAATTCAGCCGGTGTTACGATCTCGGGCGCTGTCTTCATGTCCTCGGGCATGAACTCCTCTGATCCTGCGACACCATTCGCGTAACGCGCAAAGCTGGAGATCATCGCGGCGTTCTCGGGCTCAAGGATGAAGTTGATGAACTGATATGCCTCATCCACGTTCTTGGCATCGGCCAGAAGTGCGACGGAATCCATGAACAACGGATAGCCTTCCTTGGGGTAGCCATAAACCACATCGGGGTTATTGATCCGCGCACGCATGGTTGAACCGTTCCAGTTTACCGACGCTGCATAATCACCCGAGGACAGTTTGTCCGTGGTACCATAGTCCATGGACAGCCACTTGGGCTTGGCTGCCATCAGACGGTCGCGCACGGTCTTGAGGATCGTGAGGTCTTCGGTACAAGCCTCGCCGCCTGCATTGAAAATTGCCATGTTCAGCACGTCGTTCATTTCAGGCACGATGTTGATCTTGCCAACCAGTTCCTCTGGCGGGTCCAAGAACAATTCAGAAGTGTTTGGATCGCCGCTATAGACTTTTGTGTTCACAGCGATACCAACGGAGCCCCATTGCCAAGGCACAGAGTGCGCGCGCATCGGGTCCCATGGCACATCTTTCCATTCAGGCGCGATATTGGTGATGTTCGGGATTCTTGAATGGTCCAGCTCCGTCAGCAGGCCCTTGCGGACATAGACGGGGATATAGTTTGCCGATGGTACAACGAGATCAAAGCCTGACGCGCCTGCCTCGACTTTGGTGAGCGCGGTGGTGTTACTGTCGTAATCGGTAACGGTTACGGTGATACCAGTCTGTTCAGTAAACTTCTCCAGCAATTCCGGGCTTGTGTAATTTCCCCAGTTGAACAGGTTCAACTCGCCTTCGGCCATTGCGCCGAATGCGGTGCCAAACACTGCTGCAGTTGCAAGTAGATAGGTCTTCATAATGATACTCCCTTGGTGGTTACGCGGGCTATTCCCGCTTCTTGGTGACGAAAACGAACACAATCAGGATCAGCACAGTCAGCGCGAGAAGCGCGGTCGAGATGGCATTCACCTCAGGCGTCAGCGCACGGCGAAGCTGGCCCAGCATGTAGGTGGGTAGCGTATCTTGCCCTGCCGATTTTACAAATTCAGTAATGATCACATTGTCCAACGAGATGATGAACGCCAGCATCGCGCCTGCAATCACACCGGGCAGCAGCAGGGGCAGCGTGACATACCGAAACGTCTGCCACGGCGTTGCGTATAGATCAGCGGCGGCTGTCTCCATCGCGGTGTCCATACCTTCAAGGCGCGCCTTGATCGGCAGATAGGCGAAGGGGATGCAAAATGCGGAATGCGCGAGGATGAGATATCCCAGGCCGGTGTAGCCCGTTACGACCTTGACCGAGGAAAAGAAGATCAGCAGCGCAACGGCCGTCACAATCTCGGGCACCATAAGGGGCTGGTTCAGGATGATGTAGATCACCGTCTGACCTTTGAACTTGCCGCGCCGCGTTGTGCCAAGGGCTGCCATCGTCGCCAATACGGTGGAGATTACCGAGGCCCAAACTGCGATGATCAACGAGCGTGCCGCGGCGTCCTGCACCGCCTCGTTGTTAAAGGCCACGACGTACCATTGCAGCGAAAAACCACCCCATTGGTTCACCGAATTGCCGCCGTTGAAGGAATAGATCACCAATGTCGCGATGGGTGCATAGAGCAGGACAAAGGACAGGATCGCGATAAAAGTGAACCCCGGCAAGGTCGTGACATCAAATGCGCGCTGCTTAGCCATGGGGATTGTCCCGTGACGACACGCGGGTATAGACCACCAGCGACACCAGAACGATCAGCAATAGCACAGTGGACAGCGCCGCCCCCAGGGGCCAGTTTTGCCCTTGACCGAATTGCAATTCAATAAAATTGCCGATCATCATGTTCTTGCCCCCGCCCAATAGGCGCGGCGTGACATAGGCACCGAGGCTAGGAATGAACACCAGAATGGACCCCGCGATGATCCCCGGTTTGATGATAGGAAGGATCACGCTGCGCAACACCTGCCAACGGCTGGCATAGAGGTCATAGCCAGCCTCGATCAGGCGGAAATCAAATCGATCGATGGCGGCATATAGCGGCAACACCATCAGCGGCAGGTAGACATAGGCCATCCCGATCAGCACAGCCGTATCCGTGTACATGATCTGGATCGGCTCCGAGATGAGGCCGATGTTCATCAACGCCGTGTTCAGGATGCCCTCGTTGCGCACCACCTCCATGATCGCGAAGGTGCGGATCAGCAGGTTGGTCCAGAACGGAATGGTGATCAGGAACAGCCAAAATGCGCGGACCTTAGCGGGGCGGGTAGCGATGAACCACGCCGTCGGCAGACCGAGGGCAAAGGTGATCAGCGTCGTAGCGACAGACAGTTTCACCGAGCGCCAGAATATCGACAGGTTTGCATCCGCAAGGCTGACAGTCTGGTCAAAAATGTCCCTCTCAAACAGCACGCGGAACCAGCCGTCTCCGGACAATATCCAGCGCACGCCGGAATAATCGCCCTTTTCCAGCACTGAATAGATCGCGACAATCAATAGCGGACCGCTGGCCGCGAAAACCAGCAAAATCAAAGCAGGTGTGGACAAAAGCCAGCCGTTGGCACCTTTAGTGCGTTGTCTGCGGCGCTGGCTCATGATTTCAACACCTGAACCGCTGCGGCATCGATGCGGATCCCAACCACATCCCCTGCGCTACGCGCACCGGCTGAATTCGACTGTACCCGTGCGACGATAAGGCTGCCGTCGCTTAAGCTCAGCTTATAATGCGTATCGGTGCCCATATAGGTCGTCTCGGTGATTGTGGCGGCAATGCCTGTGCCTTGAGGCTCAACGCTGACTTGCTCGGGTCGGATGGCAAGTGTCACCAACCCCTTGTGATCCCCCAGTGGCACATCCAGCAAGTCGCCCGTGCCGATGCGTACCTGTGCGTTGTCAACCTGACCATCAAGGAAGTTTGTCTCGCCGATAAAATCAGCCACAAAACGGTTCACGGGGTGTTCATATATCTCGTGTGGGGTGCCTACCTGCAAAAGCGCCCCTTGCGACATGACGCCGATGCGGTTCGACATTGTCAGCGCCTCTTCCTGATCGTGGGTCACAAAGATAAATGTAATCCCCGTCTCGGTCTGCAAACGCTTCAATTCGCTTTGCATTTCCTTGCGCAGTTTGAGGTCCAGCGCTGAGAGCGGCTCATCCAGAAGCAAAACCTCGGGCTCCGGTGCCAACGCACGTGCCAATGCGACACGTTGTTGTTGCCCGCCCGACAGTTGTGCAGGCAGGCGGTCGGCAAAGTCTTCCAGCTTGACCAAGGCCAGCACGCGCGCCACGGATTTTGCAATGTCTGCAGCAGGCTTGCCTAGCATTTTCAACCCAAAGCCCACGTTTTGCGCGACAGTCAGATGCGGAAACAGCGCATAGGATTGGAATACGGTGTTCACGGGCCGCTCATTGGGCGGCGTGTAAGTGATATCGGTGCCCGACAAATGGATGCTGCCCGATGTCGGCGTCTCGAACCCCGCGATACAGCGCAAGAGCGTGGTCTTGCCACAGCCTGATGGGCCAAGAAGGGTGAAAAACTCGCCTTTTTCAATGGATATGGACACGTCCCCAAGCGCAATAACAGCTTCGTTTCCGGTCCCGTAGATCTTGCCGATATTGCGCGCGTCAACTGCGATATTATTGTTCAATCCATGCACCCCCAGCCCTCAGCTTGCAACGCGGTTTTCGCTTATGCAAGATAATCCGTCAGCATCTTGGGCCTGCCCTGTGCCCCTGGCAACGCCTGCTCAAGTTCTACGCAAAGGGCCGGTGAATGCTGCGTCTTCTTGGACGGCCCAGCCCAATGTATGCCCAAGAGGCAATCGGGGATTGGGCGAAAAGCAGTTTCGCGCGACCTTTCAGACCTTCGTCTGATCGCAATATTTGGCCAGCGGAATACGGCGCTGCCATTCTTTGCCCTAAGCCTTTAGGGTATTCATGGACGATGAAATTGTTGTTCTTGGGCAGAGGTTGAAATGACGGGCATCCTATTTTCGCACTGCCATTGGGACTGATAGAAAAGGAGCTGATATGGAGCTGATCTTTTTTGACGAGATCGAAATTCCGTCGAGCGTTCAAGGGCCGAGTCAAACCATTGATCGGGAAGAAATGGTCGATTTTGCAAAGACTTGGGACCCACTGCCAATTCATCTAAATGAAGAATTTGCGCGTGAATATGGGGGGATTACGGCGTCTGGACCCTATCTTTTAGCTTTCCGTATCCGTCTGATCCATCGACTGGATCGCCAACCTGCCGTCATTGCCTCTTTTGGATACGACGAAGTCAGGTTCAAGACCCCCGCCCACGCTGGCGACAGGATTTCTCTCATTCTTGATTTCGAGAATAAGCGTTTATCATCCTCCAAGCCGGACAGAGGGATCGTAACCTTACGCCAAACTCTGATCAACCAAGATGGTCAAGTTGTGCTGACCGTCCTGGACAACGTACTTGTTCGAAGGCGAAGCCCTTGAATAGTCTGCCATTGTAAAAGGGGCTCATTCCGGCCTTGCGTCGGTTAGCAGAATTCACGGCGGAATGCGCCGTCAGGAACAGCCCGGACCTGTCATGCACGCGCCCACAAACGGCTTCTGCGCAGCAGGTCACGCCGCCAAAGATTATTCGATGTGCATCAAGGTCAGTTTAGGGCTTTCCAGTTTTGGTCAGCCTGATCAATTTTGGCACCGGCATCTTTGTCAAATAAATCAATCGCCCGCTGCTCTCCTCCCAGGAAAAGATTGCCATCGACGATCACCCAATACTGGGGGTCTATCTCAGATTTGTGCCCCTTGACCGCCATAGCGCCTGCGCAAAAGCCACCAAAGCGCGGTGCATATTTCTCGGGGTTCTTTTCAAACATCGACTTGTGCTTGGCCGATGCAAACTGCCAGGTCGCTTCTTGCCAAACTGACTGGAAATCCGGCACGCCTTGGACGGGGCGCGCCTCGGTGAAATATGCCACCGGGTCATAGCCTTCGATTGCAACGTTTTCGCTGTTGGTGTTAACCTGATCCGCCATTGCAGAAGACGAAAAAAGCACAACGGCGCAGGCGGCGGCGATCACAAAATGTCTGATAATCATTGGCATGTTGTCAAATCTCCTGAAAAGCGAATGCTGTTGAAACGAAAACTTACCGGATTTTGCGTGTACCGCGAGAGTTATTTTGGCCGGTCATGATAAAGTGATGATGATTAGATGCGAAGCGTTATGAAAAAAGGCGACATGGATGATTGACGAAAGGCCCGACCCCCCTGGACCTGGCAGTGCATCATCACGGCGACTGGCGGCAGTGCTGCATGCGGATGTTGTGGGTTTCAGCCGCCTCATGGCGAAGGATGAAGGGGGAACCCATGCAAGGCTGATGGCCCACCGGGACGTGCTCTACGCTGCGCTGCGTTTGCACAATGGCCGCGTCGTGGGTACCGCCGGAGACGCAGTTCTGGCTATTTTCGACAGTGTGGTTGATGCGCTGACCTCAGCGCTCATTATTCAGGAAAAGCTCAGCGAAGCGAATGCGGATCTACCGCAGGACGAGCGGCTCGAATTCCGCATCGGGTTGAATATCGGCGATATCATCCTGGACGGCGATGACATATTCGGCAACGGCGTCAATGTTGCGGCGCGCACAGAGGCGCTGGCCGATCCAGGCGGCATAGCGGTGTCCGCCGCGTTCAAGGAACAGGTGGGCAACAGGGTGCAGGTCACCTTCCAGGATCGTGGCCTGCATGCGGTAAAGAACATCGACGTGCCGTTGCATGTTTTTGCCGTTTTCACCGAAGGGCACGCACCGGACCGTCCCACACCAGTCAAGCTGCGCCGCCGGATCACGATGCCTGCGCTCATCGCCTTGGCGGTTTGCACGATCGCCGTGGCTGCATTTTTTATCAACATCGGCGGCAGCGGCGATCCGGCCGCACAAAAAGACAGCGATGCAGACGTCGCGACAGCCTTGCAAAAACCGGCCATCGTTGTTCTGCCCTTCAGCAGCCGTGACGCGGCCGAGGACAGCTATTTCGGGGATGGCGTAACCGAGGACGTTATTGGATCACTGGGCCGCTTTTCGGATCTCTTGGTTCTGTCCTGGAGTGCCGTGTCGCCCTACAAGGATCAGCCCGTGGAGGTGACGCAGCTCGCATCTGATCTTGGAGCCGATTATGTGGTCACCGGATCGATTCAGCGTGCAGATGACAAGATCCGGATTACTGTACAGCTCAGCGATGCCTCGACCGGGGTGCTGATCTGGTCCGAACGATACAATGAGCAGTTGACCGACCTGTTCGAAGTGCAGGATCGTCTTGTCCGGCAGGTTGTGGCGGCCCTGTCGGTGCGTGTCACACTGCACGAAGAAACCCGCGTCGCCTCTACGCCGACTGAGAGCCTTGGGGCTTATGATCTGGTGCTCAAGGGCCGTGACCTGCTCAGGCAGGTTGCCCGTGAGTCAAACCAAGCCGCGCGCGACATGTTTGAAAAAGCGCTGGCGGAGGACCCGGAATATGCCGACGCGCTTGTTGCATTGGCAAACACGCATATCAACGATTTGGCGTTCGGATGGACCTTTCGCCCTGAGTATTCGCTGGCAACAGCGGTGGAGCTGGCAAACCAAGCCATAAAGCTCGACCTTTTCAATTCGGGTGCTTTTGCACTGCTGGCCTCAACTCAGAAGTATGCCGGCAATCTTTCAGAGGCGGAACGGTCGATCGACCGTTCATTGGAACTCAATCCCAACGACGCCATGAGCCATGCGGAGCGGTGCAGTATTCTGATTTTTTCCGGTCGCCCAGCGGACGCTTTGAAAGCATCAGACCTTGCATTGAGAATTGATCCCTATCCGCGCGGAGACCAATTGAATTGCCCAATCGGGGCGAACCTGATGCTGGAGCAATATGAGGCCGCGTTGGACGTCTTCGACAAGTTCCCCGACCGCACAAGCGAAGAGCCGGCCAGCCTGATTTTTCGCGCCGGGGCGCATGCAATGTTGGGACAGACCGAGCAGGCGGAAAAATTCAAGGCCAAGGCGCTGGCCCGCTACCCTTTCGTCAGGGCACAGAGCATGGCGCAAATCGTCGGGGGTGAAGAATACCAGCAGAATGTTTTGAAAGCACTGCAAAGGGCCGGATTCGAATAGCGGACCGGCCCGCAAGAACCCCTGCGCCCTTGAACCGCCCGACAAAGCTGGTCAGTCTGTAATCCATGAACCCACTTGCCCCCCTGCACCTGTCCTCCGATCATCTGCATGTCAGTATTCTGCCGCGCGGGGCCACCCTTGCTGCGGTGCGCTTTGGACAAGATCAGCGGAACCTTGTGATCGGCTTTGCTGACACGCAGGACCATCTTGCCGTCCCGATTTATGCCGGTGCCTTGGTCGGCCCCATCGCAAACCGCATCAAGGACGGACTTGTTGATCTGGGCGGCACCCGCCATCAGATGGCACGCAATGAGGGCGGCCGCACCGCTCTGCATTCCGGCCCAGACGGATTACATGCGCAGGACTGGGATATTCTCGCCCATGCGCATGATCACCTTGACCTTGCGATCACCCTCAAGGATGGCGATCAAGGGTTGCCGGGGCGCAGACAGATCACGGCCACCTACCGGCTGAAAGGCGATTGCCTGACCCTGGACCTGAGTGCCACAACAGACCGGCCCACCCCGATGAACATTGCCGCACATCCCTATTGGCGGCTGGATGAACACCCCGATATTTCCGGCCAAAAATTGCAGGTGATGGCCACGCACTACCTCCCAACCGATGCAGACAACCTGCCCACAGGACAGGTTGCGCCGGTTGCCAATACAGGCTTTGATTTCACGACGCCGCGTCTGGTGCCGCTGACACCCGCACTGGATGTGAACTTCTGCCTGGCCACAGTGGACAGACCGACACCGCTCAGGTCTGCGCAGCTTACGGGTCAGGACGGCACGAGGCTGGTAATCGCCACCACCGCGCCAGGGCTGCAGGTCTACAACGGGGCCTTCATCCCGGCGCTGAACGGGTGCCGCGACGACGGCGGTGACCTTGGCCCATATGCAGCCATTGCGCTTGAGCCGCAGGGCTGGCCCAATGCACCGCATCACCCCGGCTTCCCACAGATCACCCTCTATCCCGGCCAGATCTGGCGGCAAATCACCACATACCGCCTTACGCCGGCACTGTAATACCCTTGCATTGCCCCATTTGCGCCCTTGGAATGCCCCCCTGCCGGCGCAGGCTTTTGTGATCGGCCAGCCCCAAACCCTGTCTGGCCCCCACAAGGAGCAGAACATGGCACGTCCCATCCCTACCCCCGCACAGCCCGCGCCCGCATCGGTGCCGGCTGCACCAACCGGACATCAGACGGCAGCACGCCCCCCTTCCCGCCCGGCCCCGCAGCCCATCATCACCGATTACGCAAGCCTCTAAAGGCCCTGACGCAAAAAGGGCCGCAAAAGCGGCCCCCTGTTTTACTTGCATGATGTCTCGGTCGACGGCTGTCTTACCTGACTGAAAAAGACCGCCAGGTCTTAGCCAACCAGTTCCAGACCAGAGAAGAAATAGGCAATCTCGATTGCCGCTGTCTCTGGCGCGTCTGACCCATGGACAGAGTTCTCGCCAACGCTTTCAGCGAAATCGGCGCGGATCGTGCCGGGTGCGGCATCTGCTGGGTTCGTGGCACCCATGACTTCGCGGTTCTTGGCGATGGCGTTTTCGCCTTCCAGAACCTGCGCGACGATGGGCGCTGACGCCATGAACTCACACAATTCGTCGTAAAACGGACGCTCTGCGTGCACTTTATAGAACTCGCCCGCCTGCGCCTTTGTCAGGTGGATACGCTTGGATGCGACGATGCGCAGACCCGCGTCTTCGAATTTCTTGGCAATCGCGCCGGTCAGGTTGCGACGGGTTGCATCTGGTTTGATGATAGAGAAAGTACGCTCAAGGGCCATGTGGCTTGCTCCTATGGGGTGTTAATTTGGCCGCTCCCTAACATGGGGCCGGGCACATGAAAACCCGTGATTGACGGCACCCGCGTGTTGGTCCACACCGCATCCATGTTACGCATCTCAGAAATCAACTATTCCGTCGAAGGCCGCCCCCTGTTTGAGGAGGCATCAGCCGTCATTCCCGAAGGTCACAAAGTGGGCCTCGTCGGCCGCAATGGGGCGGGCAAAACCACGCTGTTCAAGATCATTCGCGGCGAATTGGGCCTGGACGCAGGCGAGATATCCCTGCCCTCACGCGCCAAGATCGGCGGCGTGGCCCAGGAAGTACCCTCCTCAGAGACATCGCTTCTCGATACCGTGCTGCAGGCTGACACCGAACGCGCCGCCCTGATGATCGAGGCCGAAACCGCCACCGATCCGGGCCGTATCTCGGATATCCAGTCGCGTCTGGCCGATATCGACGCCTGGTCCGCAGAAGGGCGCGCGGCCTCCATTCTCAAGGGCCTGGGCTTTGACGATGAGGAACAATTGATGCCCTGTTCGGCCTTTTCGGGCGGCTGGCGCATGCGCGTGGCCCTGGCCGGGGTGCTGTTTGCGCAGCCCGATCTGCTGCTTTTGGACGAACCAACCAACTATCTCGATCTCGAAGGGGCGCTCTGGCTCGAATCCTACCTCGCCAAATATCCCCATACGGTGATCATCATCAGTCACGACCGTGGCCTGTTGAACCGGGCCGTGAATGGCATCCTCCACCTCGAAGACCGCAAATTGACCTTCTACCAGGGACCATACGACCAGTTCGCCCGCCAGCGCGCCGAACAACGCGCGGTGCAGGCCGCGATGGCCAAGAAACAACAATTGCGCCGCGACCATATGCAAAGCTTCGTGGACCGTTTCAAAGCCAAGGCATCCAAAGCGAAACAGGCGCAGTCGCGCCTGAAAATGATCGAAAAGATGGATATGATCGCCACCCCGGAACAGGCGGCAAAACGCGTCTTCACCTTCCCCGAACCCGAAGAGCTGTCTCCGCCGATCATCTCGATCGAAAACGGATCTGTCGGCTATACCGACGGAAACCCGGTTCTGGCACGCCTCAACCTGCGCATCGACCAGGACGACCGGATTGCACTTCTGGGCAAGAACGGTCAGGGCAAATCAACCCTGTCGAAACTGCTGTCCAACCGCCTGGTGCTGATGGACGGCCGGGCGATCAACGCCAATAAACTGCGCATCGGCTTTTTCGCCCAACATCAGGTTGACGAACTTCAAGTCAATGAAACGCCGCTGCAGCATATGATCACCGCCCGCCCGGGGGTCCTGCACTCCAAACTCAGGGCACAGATGGCAGGGTTCGGACTGGGCCCTGATCAGGCCGAAACAGAGGTCGGCCGCCTTTCGGGTGGTCAAAAGGCCCGACTGTCCTTGCTGCTGGCCACTCTGGACGCTCCCCATCTGCTGATCCTCGATGAACCGACAAACCACCTCGACATCGAAAGCCGCGAGGCCCTGGTGGAGGCGCTGACCCATTATTCGGGGGCCGTGATCCTCGTCAGCCACGACATGCACCTTCTCAGCATGGTCGCGGACCGGCTCTGGCTGGTCTCGGATGGCACGGTCACCCCCTATGAGGACGATCTGGAATCCTACCGCAAGATGCTGCTGACACCGACCAAGCCGATCAGCAAGAACGCCAAACCAAAAGAGGCCCCCAAACCCAAACGCGCCAGCCGAGACGAAATCCTGGCCCTGCGCTCAGAAGTCCGCAAAGCCGAGGCACGTGTTGAAAAAATCAACGAAATGCGCGACAAACTGGCCAAGAAACTCGCCGATCCTGCCCTTTACGAAGGCTCCAAGGTCGGTGAACTCGAAGTCTGGAACAAGAAATACGCCGAAGTTATGGACGCGCTGGACCGCGCCGAGGCACTTTGGGTCGCCGCAGAAGACAAACTCGAAAAGGCCTCCGCCTGATCCTCTTTTTGGCCGTAAATACCTCGGGGAATCGGCCAAGGGCCGATGGGGCAGAGCCCCAAATCATGGCCCCAAAGGGGCCGGAATAATCGCATGGGCGCAGCCCACCTAAAAAGAGCAAGCCCATGACCCTCGACACCGCCTATATGATCACCGCTCTGGTCACCATGTTGGTGGTGATCGACCCAATTGGCATCGCCCCGCTGTTTCTGGCGCTGACCCGTGGCATGACACCGGCACAGCGCCGCCGCATCGCAATTCGCGCCACGCTGACGGCGGCCTTGGTGCTCGCCCTCTTTGCCTTTTTCGGCGAGGCGCTGCTGGGTTTTGTGGGCATTTCCATGGCGGCCTTCCGGATCGCGGGGGGGATCTTGCTGTTCCTGACCGCGCTCG
>Ga0208544_10001227_pt1 | contig 18171 bp, 7 predicted proteins | sample DEB08_DNA_9_FD_184526 | JGI IMG/M metagenome (GOLD analysis project Ga0208544, IMG submission 184526) | Aqueous microbial communities from the Delaware River and Bay under freshwater to marine salinity gradient to study organic matter... | ecosystem: Environmental > Aquatic > Marine > Coastal ... | reverse complement strand
GGTGTATCTAATTGGGATGAAGCTACGAGTACCAATACATGGACTATTCCTGGAGGCGATTTTAATGCTACTACCGCAGGCACTATGTCAACTGATGCTAAAGGCTATCAAGCAATGACCTTATCGCCTGCTTTAGTGCAAGCTTGGTTAGATAACCCAAGCAATAACTTTGGTTTAATGTTGCTAAGTACAGGCGGTGATGTGAATAAACACATAGAATTTATTTCCTTCGATGGGGATGCTGATAAAAAGCCATATCTAGAAATCGTCTTGGGCTGTGGTGGAGGAAATCCAGATTCAGATGGAGATGGAATTTTAGATGAAGTAGAAGATGCCAATCAGAATGGTCAATTGGATGTGGGTGAAAGTGACCCCAATAATGCCTGTGACCCTGACCCTGCAAATGGAAACTGTGCAGGAGTCGATGGAGACGGAGATGGTTATTTTGCGAATTATTCTACGAATCATGCCCAATATGACCCTGATGATGCAGATGAAAATAATCCAGTTCCTACAAATAATAATGGAGGTCCTTGCTCCGGAGCAGGAACTATCGTGGAGTCTTCTGGTGGCGGAGATGGGGTGGATTCTCCTGAAAATGCTTTAGGTTCGTTCGATGGGATGTATACTACTTTGAATGCCGACGGAAGTGAGTTTATTATTATTGATTTAGGAGTAATCATACCTCAAGGCGATGATTTGGTAATTGGTATGTGTCGGATTTCGGGAGCGGGCAATTCAAATGGAGGAGGACTAAAGGTTACAGCATCTTATGATTTAGATTTCGGCGATGATCCAACCAATAGCGAAATTAGCCTTTCCGACTGCAATACTTTGGATAATAGGATTTATACAATTTCTCAAGGTACGGGGGTTAGATACATCAAATTGGAGGCATTTCACACTACGGGTGATGTGATACAATGGAATTTTAACCTTGATGGTATTGAATACGATTGTAATGGTAATTAATATCAATTAAGGCACTATAGACGATCAAACATTCATCCTACGGAATCGGACGCTCATCTTGTAAAAATAAAGAGAAGGGAGAGACCTCGGTCTCTCCCCTTCCGAAGTAAACGGTTGCACTTGTCAAGGCTTTGCATATAGGCGAAGACCTCAATAAGTAGATTTTTTGATGGATGATTAGTTTTTTGATTTAGATACTTTATTAGAAGACTTATTCTTAGTTAAATTGAATTCTAAAAAAATACGTCCAATCAAAAAAAAGATAATATATAGTAACATTTATGTAGATATTATTTTAAAAAAAAATCTTGATCAAGATGGTTTTATGCCTCCTTGACCAAGTCTATTTTACTAACTAAAATTATGATTTCAAATTAAGAAGGATAATAAAGATTATCCTAGATTAATTACCTGACGAGATAATTAAATTATTGCCAAATGGGGGAGGACTAAAAGTGATTTTTATAAACTTTAAGGCTTTAAAATCGATTCCCGCCTCCCCTTATATAAGGGTTAAAACAAAAATGCGATGTATTAAAATTTATGAACAATTTCCGTTTTGATGCCTGCTTCGGAATAGATTTTTACATAATAGATGCCTTTAGGCAGGTTTTGAAAATCTAAACTTTGAAAACGATTAGGTTGTAGTTTTTTTGAAAAAACCGACTGACCTAAGCTATTAATTAATTCGACTCTTTCTAAATTTATTTCCGCTGATTCAATTAATAGAAAGCCTTTGTTTGGATTAGGATAGATGGCTATACTTTGAAGCTTTGGATTGTCTATTGTGCTGACAATCAAATTTTTATCAACTGCTAGTTTTAGCGTGTCTGGGACAATAGGAATCGCTACTAATTCGTCCGTCAAAACGGTAATACTATCAATGGTATAAGTAACGGTGTCTATCATCAATAAATCAACTATATCTTCTTCTATCAGAAAGGAAACTTTAGCAAATGCTCCAAAACCACTAACTGGTATTCTATCCGTTCTAGTGAAAGCCACCTTCAAGCGGGCTTTTTCTTGGTCAATTTGCTGGGCTTGAGTGGATTGATCTTCCTTTGGTTCTATCCATCCATCTTCATTGAAGGTTAATTGAGTGTTATTCAATCCTAATATATCTGGTTGGGCATCTATGGTAAAGGTGATACCAGCCATATTTTCTATGGGGATGCCCATATCTCCTAAACCAATGTCTATCGTAAATAATTGACCTACAGGTGCGGCTGTAGGGCCATTCATAAATTGGCAACTAGGGTTTACGCCTGCTTGGCCTATTAATATTTCATCGGGCACATAGAGTACATCATCATGACTTAAACCAATATGTTCAATAATGATGTTCGCATCTAATTCATTGACTACACCATCACCATTGCAATCTGCATATAAAAAATTAACGCCATTCGGAAAATTTCCTGCCCATGCATCAGGTAATTCGTTGGCTACCCACTCATTACTGATATTTGCTCTTGCTGCCCCTACTTCTCCAAAAGCATAACCTAGATATAATAAGTCAATCTTATTGACCAATCCATTATTATTGACATCTCCTGACCAAACAGCTTGTGTCATTGCTATTTGCTGGAAAAGGGAGAAAATAATTAAGAATATACACCTATCCATCATTTTGGTATCATTTTTACAGGATAATAAGATAGCACGGGTTTTATAAAATTGTTCCTTGTACTATTTACAATCAAAGTATCGTTTGTTTTTGCTTATAAACAGCTTATTACTTACTATGTCAAAAACATTTCCAAAAGCAATGAATGATTGATTATTTTACTTTTGATACCTCAAAGATAGTGACAGAAGGAAGTGTTTACAACTACACTTTTTGATATTGTTCAAGATGATTGAACTATTTGCATACTTTTACTTCCCCTTTGTTTGCAATAGAATCTAATCTTAATTAATTGATTATCAGTTATTTATTCTTTTTTAAATTTATGAAAATAATTATGTGTTTTTAGGGATAGTCAGCATTTTTCAAAAAATAATCCATGAAAAATAGTAAACTAATTTTATTGTTAGGCACCTTTACACCTATTGAATGGCGTAGGTTTGGTGATTTTTTAGCTTCTCCTTTTTTTAATAAGAAAACAGAATTACTACCTTTTTATACCTATTTAAGAAGTATCGCTCCTGATTTTTTGCCTAAATACCTAGATAAAGAATTATTATTTAAGAAATTTTATCCAAATCAACCTTTCAGTAATAGAGCTTTAGTACACTTGAATAATTATCTCCTAAAACAAGCAGAACATTTCTTAGCTTCGCTAAGATTAGAACAAGAGGAACATACGATTAATACTTTTATCTTGGAGGAGTTAATGGAAAGAAAATTAGATAAACATTATAAACATTATATAAATAGAGCTAAGGAAATCCTAAGCCATAAAAAACATACCAGTAGTAATCTTTATTTTCATGAATATCAATTATCGGATATTGCTAAACGATATTTTTTAGGGCAAAAACAAAGAAAATATGACCAAAATTTACAAGATTCTTTGGACAATTTAGACCGTTTTTATTTTTTTAATAAACTGAAGTCAAGCTGTGAGATGTTGGTTTGGAAGAATATTTTGTCGGCGGACTTTAGTTTTAGTTTTACCAAAGAAGTTGTTGAACATTTAGAAAATAAATCGTTGGTAAAGGATTCCATAACAGAAATTTATCTTCATGTTTATTACTTACTGACGAAGGAAAATGCAGAAAAAGATTTTATTCAACTAAGAAAATTACTAATTGATAATCGGGAGGTTATTCCAATAATTGAAAAAAATTATATTTACACCTTTGCCATTAATTTTTGTGGTAGGCAAATGAAATTAAATAATAATGCGTTTCATTATGCGGCTCAATGCTTAGAATTGTATTTAGAAGGGATTAATCAAAAATTCCTTTATGTCAATGGTTTTTTATCTCCTTGGACTTTCAAAAATATTGTCAAATTAGGTTTTAACCTCAAAAAATTTGATTGGACAGCCGAGTTTATCCAAACCTATTCTACCCATTTAGAAAAAGATTTTCAAGAAGATGCGCTACATTATAATATGGCTGATTTGAATTACCGAAAACAGGATTACGGGGTAGCCCAAAATCATTTGATGCTAGTTAAATATTCAGATATGGTGTATAATCTTGGAGCAAAAACCATGTTAATTAAAATATATTTTGAGACGGATGAAGAAGAAGCCTTATTGTCTATGATTGCTTCTTTTACGATTTTTCTTAAAAGAAATAAAAAAATATCGAATAATATTCGACAAACTTATTTAAATTTCACTTCTTTATTATATCAATTATTAAAGGCTAAACCTCATAAATTACTAGGAATTCGAGAAAAAATTCGGACAACAGAATTATTGACTGATCGACGTTGGTTATTGAAAGCCAGCGAAATAACTCAAAAAATATTCAAATAGATTTTGATTTTTGTATAAATTACTTACATTTGCAACGTGAGACAAACTACACAAATCCACTTTTGTCTTCCACTTTAATAGTATTCGGTTGTTAGATTTCAATAAAATGAACCTTTTCATTAAATCAATTTATTGATACTCTAAAAAATTCAATTAGAAAATAGTAAGCTATGTCGGCTATCTACTAATGATATTAGTAGATTAAATTTTAATTGAAAAAACAAAACCTAATAACAGGAATGCTACCTTTCTATGCTGACAACATGCATATTTAATTGTACTTAGTTATCATTCCCAATTTTAGATTTTTAATGGTTAATAACAGTTTTGTCCATCATTAGTAATTGATGAGGATCATTAAAGCTATCTAATCATTTATAAAAAACATTACTTGGCGTTAGTAAAAATGCTGGTTTCGGCAGGAATACTTTTAACTATTGGAGATTTCATTATTATGAAAGGTAACTGCAATAGGCTATATTTTAATGAATAACAATGAATAAACTAACGAGTTGCAAGGATTTATAAAATTGAGGAGTAGAGCTGAAAACTAATCGAGAGGGACTAATATTTATTCTTGAAAAATGTGGAGTAGCGTAACAGTATAACGATTTAGTCTTACTACCCGACATTGGATACTTGATGCTAGATTCTTGATGGATTCGGCAACTAGCTAAATTTTGTAAAACCCTAAGAATCAAACATCTAGAAGTCCATTATTTAGTCGCTTGATTTATCTAGTATCTAAAATCCAGTATCCAGAATCAAAATGTCCAGTAGTAAGCGGTTTAGTAATATAAAATAGGTAAACGGTTTTTAATCAAGCAGGTAACATGATAAAGTGTCATGTCTTATCTGCCAAAATTTTAGTTAAAAATTGAGGGCTGGTTTTGACAAGGATTCAGCCCTTTTTTAATTAAAACCACTCTTTTGTTCGTCTCCTGATGGGCGTTTTGAGAACTTACCCATTTATTGAAAATTCGGTCTCTACACTTACTTACGCTCTATAAAAGACAGTTTTATAAACACCCCTTAGATTTGGCTTTGATAATCAACTGATTGAGACATCAATTGGGCAGTACGGCAGCTATTTTTAAAGAAGGATTTATAGGATTTACTGTTCTGTTTTCTCAGAATGGGGCCGTTCTGACTTGAAGCTAGTCAGGACGGTTTTTTATATTTTTACTCACCTAAATCATCAAAATAAGAATTCCTAAAACTATTGTTAGGAGAATTAGTAAATAAAGTTTAACTTTAATGTGTTTTTCAATTACCCCCTTTCCACCACCACCACTTACATTGATTGTAAATCAAAAAATTTAGGATACTATAAATGGTAGGATTTGCCTTTATTTATTCGGATTTACAAATTAAACCCTTTTAAGTAAACGGTTGACTTAAATAATGTGCTTTATTAAGCCTTAGATTTCTAACGCCCTTTTGGTTCATTTAGAAACCTTTTTTATTAGCACATTTATAGTAAAAAACGCATTGGAATCTGGTTAATGTACCTTAGATACCTTAGGATTATATTGCTCTTTGAGACAAAATACCAATTCTAACAAAATGCCATTTCTTAACCCTTTATTTGAAAAATTCCGTTCTATGAGACCACTTAAATCTTATTTCTTACCACCATAACTGGTGCTGCCTTACAATTACTAACACTCACTTTTTAATATTAAAGCTATTAATATCATAGGTAAATTGACTAATTCAATGGGCAATATTACACCACCTAATTAATTGATAATCAACAACCTACTTATTAATCAGTTAAAACAAAAATTATGAACAACAAGTACTCAAAGCTGAAATATTTGATTTCAGCTATTTCCCTATTTTTTTTAATAGGATTAAGTATCCCTACCATTGCTCAGAGCGGTAGTAGTGGCAGCGGCTCTGGTAGTAACAGTAGTGATTGTTGCGACCAAGGGGGTAAACCTCAACAAATTACTTTCCGCTATGTGGGCGGAAGTTGTAGCAGCTCTAATGAATCTCAAGGCTCAAAATTTGACTGTGATGGTGGTTCGGCAACGGCTGCTTCTATCTATGTAGAGGTAGATGATTTTTTCGGTGGAACAGTAAATTTAGGCGAAACTTTTACCCTTAATGCGGGCGGAGATAAATTTGATTCTGCTACAGAAATCATCCTTCGTACAGGCCAAGGAGGAAGTCGTTTACAAACCCTCGATTTTCATACCTCTTGCTCTGCACCTATTGTGCCAGGCGACCAATTTGGTGCTTTGATTTTAGAAAATGTCATTTTTGATAATGGCTTTTCCTGTACACCACCGCCTCCACCAGAAGAATGTCCAACACCAACAATTAATACACCCATAAGTGGATTAATCAGTTCAACTGGTAATTTCTGTTTAGGAACACCTATTACCTTTTCTGCTCCAGATTTGGGTTTTCCTTGTTTGGAATATACTTGGAATTTTGGCCCTGATGCATCTCCTCAAACTTTTGTTGGTCAAGGGCCAGTAGATGTTGTTTTTGCTAGTGCTGGTAGTCGTCAGATTTCTTTGACCATTGATAATAATTGTACAGATAACAACAACAATAATAATGGTTTAAGTGGAAGTAGTGGCTCGGGTTCGGGTTCTAGCTCAGGTTCTGGAAGTGGCAGTTCAGGCTCTGGTAGTTCTGGAAGCGGTAGTGGTTCTAGCTCAGGAGGAGATTTTGCAAATCTAGTTATTTGCCCACAAGGAGGAATAGATAATGGTTCTGGAAGTGGCAGTTCAGGCTCTGGTAGTTCTGGAAGCGGTAGCGGTTCTAATTCAGGTTCTGGAAGTAGCGGAAATAATAATGGTAATAACTTTAATGAAGTTTGTGTACCCTGCCGAAGAACGGTTAATATTACGATTATCGTAGAAGATTGTGGTCAAACAGGCACAGGCATGATTGGAGATATGGTTTTCAATGATTTAGATGGCGATGGTATTATGGATGCGGGTGAGTCTGGTATTCAAGGAGTTATCGTTACTCTAAGTAAAGATAATGGCCAGTTTATTGCTCAACAAACTTCTGATTTTTTTGGGAAATATAAGTTTACTGCAATGGTAGGAATGTCTTATAAATTGACTTATACCAATATCCCTGCTGGGTTTGGTTTCTCTCCCCAAAATCAAGGAGGGAATGAAGCGAATGACTCAGATGCGAATCCTAGTACAGGAATGACAGATCCTATTTTTATCAATCCAGGCGATATGCGATTGGACCAAGATGTAGGTTTAATGCAAGGCAATCCAGATCAAGGAAGTATTGGAGATAAGGTCTTTGCTGACAATAATGGTAATGGCATTCAAAACGGTGGTGAACCAGGTATTGGCAATGTTACCGTCAAATTACAAGACTCTAATGGCAATACTTTACAAACAACTACCACAGATGGTGCTGGTAATTATAATTTCAATGGCGTTCCACAAGGACTATATAAGGTAATGTTTAATACGCCTGCTGGATTTACTATTACGATGCCGAAACAAGGAGGCAATGATAATACAGATTCCGATGTACAGAATAATGAAATGACCAATCCTTTCTTTTTAGGTCAAGGGCAGACATTAACCAATATTGATGCTGGTTATGTTCCTTCACAACCTAATAATGCAACAATTGGAGATAGAGTTTTTGCAGATAATAATGGCAACGGTCAGCAAGATAATGGCGAACCTGGTATTGGTGGCGTAACGGTTAAGTTACAAGATGGCAATGGTAATACCTTGCAACAAACGACAACTAGTGGTAGTGGTACTTATAGTTTTTCAAATTTGCCTTCAGGGCACTTATAAATAATGTTCAATACCCCTACTGGTTTTACCCAATCGCCTGCTAATGTGGGGAATGATGCTACGGATAGTGATAACCAGAGTAATCAAATGACCGACCCGTTTTTCTTACCACAAGGTCAGGTAAATAATACAGTTGATGCAGGATTTGTACCTGATCAACCAAATAATGGAGCGACTCTTGGAGATAAAGTTTTTGTGGACAATAATGGTGATGGTGTACAAAACGGTGGCGAACCTGGTATTGATAATGTAACGGTTAAATTACAAGACTTAAATGGGAATGTTTTACAAACGACTACTACAAATGGTGCGGGTAATTATAGCTTTACTGGCTTATCGCAAGGGTTGTACAAAGTGATGTTCAATACCCCTGCTGGATTTACGATTACAATGCCAAAACAGGGAGGAAATGAAGCAACGGATTCTGATGTACAAATCAATCAGATGACCAATCCTTTTTTCCTTGGCGAAAACCAGAATAGACCTGATATAGATGCAGGATATGTACCAAGCCAGCAAAATAATAATGCTAGCGTCGGAGATAAAGTCTTTGCTGATAATAATAATAACGGACAACAAGATGGTGGGGAACCTGGTATTGGTGGCGTTACCGTTAAATTGCAAGACAGCAATGGCAATACTTTGCAACAAACGACTACAGATGGCGGAGGTAATTATAGCTTTACAAGTTTATCCTCAGGCACTTATAAAGTAATGTTTAATACGCCTGCAGGATTTACACAATCTCCTGCTAATGTGGGTAATGATGCAACAGATAGTGATAACCAGAGTAATCAAATGACGGATCCTTTCTTCTTAAATACTGGAGAAAATAATCCGACCATTGATGCAGGTTTTGTTCCTAATCAACCAAATAATGGTAGTATTGGAGATAAAGTCTTTGCTGATAATAATAATAACGGACAACAAAATGGTGGGGAGCCTGGAATCGGTGGTGTTACCGTTAAATTACAAGACAGCAACGGCAATACTATTCAAACGACAACCACTAATGGAAATGGTAACTATCAATTTAATAACGTCCCTCAAGGGTCTTATCAAGTGATGGTTAATGTTCCAGCTGGGTTTACGCCTGGGCCAATGAATGTAGGTAATGATGCTACTGATAATGATATTGGACCAAATGGTATGACGAATGTTTTCTTCTTAGCACAAGGGCAAAATGACTCAACCGTGGATGCTGGTTTAGTACCAGGTAGCCCTGGTGGCAAAGCAAGTGTTGGAGATATGGCATTCCGAGATAATAATGGGAATGGACTCATGGATCAAGGGGAACCTGGTGTAGAAGGGGTTTATGTTCAGTTAAATGATGCCAATGGCAATTTCATAGCCTTTACAACGACCAACCAAAATGGTAAATATCTGTTTTCTGATTTAGATCCAGGTACTTATCAATTAAAATTAGTTGGACAGCCTGATAATTTAATTCCTTCTCCGAAAGATCAAGGAAGTGATGACGCTAGTGATAGTGATATTAATTTGCTTGGTTTCACAGACTTCTTTCCACTTAGTGCAGGGGAGAATAACCTAACACTTGATGCGGGTTTCTCTCCAAGAGATATTGTTCCACAGAATTGTTCCATCAATGCGAGTGTAAGCAATATCAGTTGTGATGGTTCTACTTACTCTTTCGATGTAACGGTCAATGGTTCTAATGTTGGAGATTGGGGTTGGGATTTACCTGAAGCTGGTCTTTATACCCAGGCTTATGGTTCTACTAGACGTGTTTCTGGCGTAAGTGGCACCAAGACTTTTGCTATCGTCGATCATGATGTTGCAGGTTGTGAAACGACCATTACGGTGAATCCACCTGCAGGTTGTGGAAGTACTGGCGGCGGTGGAACAGGTACTTGTGCAGATATTAGCTTTAGCGGCAGTAATGGACAAGTGACGATTAGTGGCTTAACAGCAGCTATCGAAATCACTAAGATTTTTGATACTAATTGGAATTTAATTTTTGAATGTTCTGGCAATTGTCCGAATACAGTTACCCAAAGTGCAAGCGATGGGGAGTATAATGTACAAGTACAATTCTATACCGCACAATGGGGCTTTATTTGTGAAAAACAAGATAGAGTGACTGTTGGTAGTGGCGGAGGCAATAACGGTGGCGGAAATACTGGTGGTGGTAATAGTAACGGCGGCGATTGTGATAATATCAATGTTCAATCTGGAAATGGTCAAATTTCTGTTTCTGGTTGGTCTGCACCTGTTGCTATCGTAAAGATTTTTAATCCAGACTATAGCCTGGCTAAAGAATGTACTGGCGCAAATTGTTCTGGCCCGATTACAGCTACTGGTTTAAGTGCAGGTACTTACCATGTTGATGTACAGTTATATACCGCTAACTGGCAATCTACTTGTTCTTTCACCCAAGATGTAGTAATGGGCAGCGGCTCTTTGGTTGCACCTAATTTGACTACTCAATTGCTTACAACGACTACTGATTTTGAAATATATCCAAATCCTGCTACTGATGAATTATTCGTAAATATGCGAAGATTTGCTGGCCAGAAAGGGATTGTTCAGATTCATAACCAAATTGGTCAGGTGGTTGAGCAAATTCAATTGGATAGAATACCGAATGACGTGGTTCGCGTTGCTTTGGATCAGTTGGAAGATGGTTTGTATTACATTTCTGCCAGAATTGATAATGGCGAGTTAATGACTAAAAAAGTGATTATAGAGTAAATAATTGCTTAAGTTGATGTATTTTTTTTGGTTAATAAAGAGCTGCTTCTTTTCAAAAAGAGGCAGCTCTTTTTATTTGGAGTAGGAAAATAAAAAATCCCTACCTTTTAAGGGATAGGGACTTACCAAAAATTAAATAAGAACATTACTTCTTTGTTTCTGACAAAGACTTTCTGCCCGAAGGCAGAAAGCTGAAAAAATTGTCAAAGAGAATAATTCTTTTATTATTGTTTAATAATGCTTATCGAAACAGGAAGACAAGGGGCTTGCGGACATCCAATACCTAATAAATAATCTTCTACTTCTCCTGAACGGACTTTTCCGTAAGGGGTCATGTTATCGGTATTACTCAACCGAATCCTAAATCCTAATAAACTATCTATTACGGCATCGACTGGTACAGAAATTTCTATATAGCTAGGAAAAACACCATCTTTATTATCTTTAAAGTCAGCAACCATTTCATTAGTGCCATCAAAAGCTCCATCTCCATTCCAATCTATCCATGCTTCTACATAGGCGGTATCTCCTGTTAGATTGGTTACATTAAGTGGTAGTCTTATTGTCCCACCAGGTACAATATTCAAGCTTGGAAAAATAGTGATGCCATCTTCATCATCATACCCATCTTTGGCATCATCTCCAATGGCTAAACTATCAGGTAGCCCATCCGTATCAACATCTACGGTGTCTCCAAGGAATAAGCCTACAATAATTTGATGAGCGGGTCCTCCTGTAGAGTCGTAAGTCTCATAATCCGTAATGCCAGTTGTGCCATTCGCTATATCTGGCAAATCTCCATAGTCAAAAAGGCATAAATTATTAAAACAAGCATCATTGCCATCTAAAGAATCTAAATCATCGTAAAATACCCCATCTGCCATTTGGGTACTATCGGCTTGTACCCATTGAGCTACTTCCACAAAAGAAGTGGCATAATCAGCAGTTAGGGTATCTCTAGCCCAAATTGCTTCTAGGCAAGTGCTGGGATTATCTAATAAACTATCTTCTAAGGTAAAACATAATTGGGAGGTGGTTACCCAAGAACCATCCGCAGGTAAAGAATCTCCTCCATTAGAAAGGTCGGTTAAATCCATCGTATAATTCAAAAAGCCTAGCGTTCCTTCAAAAGCAAGATTGCTATTGGTCGCCGAAGCATCTACATCTTGTAAATCTTGAATTAAGGTAAAGTTTTGATAGGTATTGGGCAAAACGGATACCCCTGATTGCCAAGAGGCTAGGGAGGCATCATAATATAGTCGATAATTCTGCCCAGCAAGCCCCCAAGCGGTCGTATCTTCATTGCGGAGCTGCACATTAAAACAAGCGGTTTGATTGATACAATCCAAACTATCAAAAGTAAGCCTAATTCCATATTCCCCTGGAGGATTACAAATATCTGTAAAACAAGAACTCGAACCATCGCTTGCATCCAAGCCATCATATATCTGCCCATCTGCCATTTCGGTGCTATCTGCTTCGACCCATTCAGAAACTTCCACAAAAGAGGTGGCATAATCATTTGTAAGGCCATCTTTTGCCCAAACTATTTCTAAACAAGTACTTGGATTATCAATTAAAGAATCTGTTAATATAAAACAGAGCTGAGAGGTAGTCACCCAACTTCCATCAGCAGGTAAATTAATGCCGCCCATGGAAGTATTGCTCAAGTCCATCGTATAATTAAGAAAACTTAGATTTTCTTCAAAATTGAGGTTGCTATTAGTTGCGGACGCATCTGCATCTTGAATATCTTGAATTAAAGTAAAGTTTTGATAATCCGAGGATAGGACGGATAATCCAGACTGCCAAGAGGCTAAGGAGGCATCATAAAACAGTCGATAATTTTGACCAGCCAAGCCCCAGGTAGCCCCATCCGCACTTCGCAGCTGAACATTAAAACAAGCTGTATTATTATTACAATCTACTGTATCTAATGTTAACCTCAAATCATAATCGGATTGGGCGACTAGTGGTAAATATCCTGTTATGAAGATAACGTAAACTATTATAAATTTAATTCTGTTCATTTTCTGGATTTAATTTGTATCGCTTGCGCAAAAAACTATAATCACCTTTTATTTAGATAATTGAGCTTCAATTACATAGTTGGTGTAATATTGATCATTGTCTGGGTAACGAATTATATTTACAAAAATCATCATACTAATATCATTATCCATTCCTTGATAACGAACTTCTCCGTCCATATTAGTGTCCCCACAATAATACCCTTGAGCAATATGATTTAGTAATTTGTTTTTATTATTTTTATCTAATAATATATCAAAAAAAACATAATCTTTATCGGGATTGGCAATACCTCCACCATTTAGCACCAAATAATTATCACTATCTGCATTTCCACCCCATAAAAGCATTACACCATTTTCTTCTAATCTTGCATGATTTCCCCATACATTTGTCTGAGGGGCAGAAAAATCAATCCTAGTTACCGATTTAGAAAGTAGCTCTTTACTCATAATGCCTAAATGATTGCGATGTTTAATGGCTAAATAAAAGCTATCTGGCATGGAACTAAATTGTACTGGATCATATCCATTAAGCGCTACAACTGCTCCATTTTTTTGTAATAGTGCCACTTGGGTCACTTCTATTTTACTGGGTTTATTTTTATTCCGAAGTTCTAAAAATATCCAATCAACAATAGATTTTTCTCCTCGATCATCAAAAACGCTAGTTGCTACTTTTTCTCCGCCCCTACCATTCTGTTTAAATTTTAATAAATTTTGCTCTGAGCCTATTTTTGAATAAGGTTCTTCTAATGGAAGATATCCTTTTCTTCTTAAATTATCATCCATCAAATTAGTCTCGCTATTATAAGGCCCTTGCAAAAAGAGTTTTATTTTTAACTTATTTCTAACTATATCAAAAAAATTAGTTCCGAAGGTAGCTGATGTTGTATTGCTTGCAACCCATTCATGAATTTCAACGAAAGAGGTAGCATAATCATTGGTTTTCTGGTCTCTGCCCCAGACAACTTCTAGTTTTTTTATGTTTTCGATGCTTTTTCCCTTAAACGAGAGCCTTGTGGTGCTTACCCAAGTACCATCTTGTGGAAGAAAAATTCCTCCATCAGTAGTATTATTCAAGTCTATAGCAAAATTTAAAAAGCTTAACGTTTTAGAAAAATCTATCGCCTGAGTCTGTATATGAGAGGCATCGATTTCTACTATATGTTGGACTAAATTGAAATCCTGATAGGCGGCTGGTAACAAAGATATTCCCTGCTGGAAAGTTGCTTTAGAAGCATCATAATACAAGCGATAATTTTGACCAGCTAACCCCCATTGACGATTATCTGCACTTCGCAATTGGATAGTATAATTGGCAATTTGGTTTACAGTATCGTAATTTTCAAATTGTAACCTAATATCAAAACTGGATTGGGCGGCTAAGCTGATTATTGCCCCAAGCCAAATGGAGATTATTAATTTTAATTTATGAAGTTTCAATTTCATATTCATTCTTTTTTGGTTACATTTATTATTAACTCATGTTACGCAATTTTTGCAAATTGGAAATGAAAAGCTAGCTTTGGGCTATGCAAGATAAATTAGATTTATATACAGACTATCTGCTTTCGAGCTTTGGGCAAACCTCAGCTACAGGGTTATCCAGATTAGTTAATGGAGATATTTCGCATGATAGCATTACTCGTTTATTATCAGGCAATGAATTTAATTCAAAAGTGCTTTGGCAAAAAGTCAAGCCCTTAGTACGTAGGCATGAAACAACAGATGCCTGTTTAATTTTTGATGACGTTATAATTGAAAAACCATATACTGATGAAAACGATATGATTTGTTGGCACTGGGAGCATTCCCAAAGCAAGTCAGTCAAAGGTGTTAATATGCTTAATGCTTTCTATCATACACAGGATTCTGGGATGAGTCAGCCATTACGTATACCAATTGGTTTTCAAATCATTTTAAAAACAGTACTATTTAGTATCATCAAAACTAAAAAGGAAAAACGAATAAGCCCTGTGACTAAAAACGAAATGATGCGAGCTATGATTGCGCAATCTATTCATAATCAGTTGAAATTCAAGTATGTATTAGCGGACAGCTGGTTTGGTTCGGCAGATAATATGCGTTTCATTCAAAAGAAAAAGAAGTTTTTCATTTTTGATATGAAAACCAATCGACAGGTCGCCATATCGGAACAAGACCGAAATGCAGGTCATTGGACAAGAATTGATGAAATAGACATATCAGATAATACCCCTGTGAAAGTTTGGTTAAAAGATTTAGAAATTCCTATCCTTCTAACTAAGCAGGTTTTTATAAACAAGAATCAATCAACAGGTGTACGATTTCTGGTTTCTAATGATTTTAGCTTGTCAGATGATGATTTTACAACACTCTATAAAAAACGATGGAGTGTAGAGGAATATCATAAAAGCCTAAAGCAAAATGCCGCTATTGGAAAGTCACCAACTAGAACGTTGAAGACGCAATCCAATCACATTTTTGCTTCAATTATGGCTTACATCAAATTAGAAAAACTAAAATTTTCATCGAAGCTAAACCACTTCGCTATGAAATCTAAAATTTACCTTGCTGCAAATAAAGCAGCTTTCAAAGAACTGGCGCTAATCAAAGCTCAAGCTTTGGGTGCGTAACATGAGTTATTAATTAGGTTTAATGTATTTTTTCTATTTTTTTAAAAAACCTTTTTTGCCCTTGTTTTACTTCTAGTTGGTACATCCCCGAAGGATACGCTGTTAGATTAACTTGCTCATAAGTTACTCCTTTAGGTAAAGTTTTATGCATTAAAACGGCGCCATTTATTCCTCTTAAGATTAAATTGGTTTCCTCTTGGCTTTCATATTTCACGAAGACGTTGTCTTTTGTTGGGTTAGGATAAATTTCAAACGCTTGTTGCCAAAGTTGTTCTTTTAAAGAAGTGCTAAGTGCAATATCATGATAGGTATCGACCAAAGCTGGTTGAGTTTTAAAAGGAGCAGTCCATTCTGCAACTTCTACATAAGCAGTTGCATAAACATCTGTCAACGCTTCCCGTGCCCAGTATAATTCCTTTTCTTGTGACTCCGATAACGAATTATCTGGATTGATATAATCAAAACAGAGTTGAGCTGTATTGACCCATTCACCAGATGTTGGAAGCACAATACCTCCATTTTGAACATCATTTAGATCAAGCCCAATATTTAGAAAACCTAAGTTTTCTTCAAATGGTAAAATACCTATACCAGAAGCATTAATTGCTGTTAAATCATCTTTAGTAACCAACGGAGTATATTTATCCATGGGTAGTAAAGATTGACTACTATTCGGGTTATATCGAAACTTTTCTGTATCATAATAAAGTCGATAGTTTTGCCCAGCTAGGTTCAAATCTCTTAAATCAGCACTAGCTAACTGGATTTCATAGCAAACTTGGTCTGTTTTTGGTTGTGCCAAAAATGCTAGTCGAATATTATACTGATTTTGAGCATTAATAAAAGAGTGAGCTGCTAAGATGATTAAAGCACTCAATATAGATATATGATATTTTTTCATTTTAATTAATCTAGCTTAATGAAGAAAGAAACGAAATCATTTTAAATGATTTCGTTTCTGTTTATAGAATTATTAATTTCTTGGTACATCCGAGAATTTACCATTATTCCGCAACCATAAGTTTTTGTCTTGTACATTGGAGTCGCCATTCATATCAAAATCTTGGAAATAATAACTACTGTGATCTCCATTTTCATCTAACCAAGTTGACTTATCCCCAACATTGATATCTGTATCGGAGGAACCACTATTGATTTGCTCCCCATTTCCGCCATACATGACAAATACCCCAGGTTTGATTTCTTTCTGGCTAAATCCAAACAAATTGGTATAAGACTGTTGGATTCGGAAATCATAAGCTATGGTATCATTCGTAACAGATACTGGTTGATGGGACATCACAATTAGGTGGTTTCTATGCTCAATTACCAAGTAATATTGTTGGAAAGGATTGAGGTCACAGCAATCAAATCCACTTTCAAAGGTGATTGTTCCATCTTGATGCAATAAGCCTGCTCGTTGGCAAACCATCGTAGAATCATGACTGCCTGTTCGTAAAGAAACCAATACCCAATCTACAGCTGTGGTTGGATAACCTGCATCTGGAATGCCAGAAACCATATAGTCCATCGTTGTACCTTCTGTACCTGTATAGTTCCAAGGAGCCCTATTATAAGGTTGACCAGCAGTAGTAAAAATACCAAAGAAGGTCGAAGGTTTTTGTCCTGGTAAATAGCCCAAATTATTCAATTTGGTGTACATATTCGTCTCCTCCCAAGAACCTTCTAGATAAACGGCTGTATTTACCGTCACACATCCACCTACTGTAATGAATAAGGTATCCGTTACACAAGCCAATGATGGGTCGCATACGGTGTAAATAAGGGTATCTTTTCCTGTAAATCCTCCCGGTGGCGTATAATCAATTGTACCATCTAAATTATCGGTAACTACACCACCTTGATTACTAGTAATCGGCGGATTAATGGTTAATGGGTCACCGTCTGGATCTGTATTATTATCCACTAAATCTATATCTTTTAAAATAGAATCCTGTGGAGTAAATACTATCTCGTTACCCATTGTTGGAGGGGAATTAACTAGTTCAATAACCAGATAGACATAAGCCGTATCACAAAGTCCCCCTGCATCACAAACTCGATAAGTCAAAGTATCATTGCCCACAAAACTTGGATCAGGCGTATATAATATACTATCCAAATTAGTTATGATTGCCGTTCCGTCATCTGGCATTAAGATTATCTCTAGCGTCGTTAAATCATCACCATCTGGGTCGGAATCATTTACTTGTACATCTACATAAACAGGCGTATCTTCATTAGTAGTATCTCTGTCCAAGAGGGCAACTGGCGGGTCATTGACTGCTCCAACATTGATAACAACTTTAGCTGTATCACATTGAGCAGGTAATGGATTCCCATCATCACAAACGACATATTCTAAACTATCTAAACCATTATAGCCTGGGTCAGGTGTATAAGTAATCACCCCAGTTAGAGGGTCAATTACTATTGTACCATTGACAGGGCTTCCTCCCATAATTGTATCTACCGTCGTTGGGTCAATATTACCAAGCGGGTCTAGTGGGTCATCATCATTAGTGGTTACATTGACCATTACTGGCGTATCCTCAGGAGTACTAGTCGCATCATCCATCGCAACTGGCGGATCATTAACAGGGTCAAT
>Ga0208544_10001226_pt1 | contig 18173 bp, 17 predicted proteins | sample DEB08_DNA_9_FD_184526 | JGI IMG/M metagenome (GOLD analysis project Ga0208544, IMG submission 184526) | Aqueous microbial communities from the Delaware River and Bay under freshwater to marine salinity gradient to study organic matter... | ecosystem: Environmental > Aquatic > Marine > Coastal ... | reverse complement strand
TTGCATCTTCCGTTCATCGCGAACCCGATTCACTATGGGCCGTGAGTATCGCAATCAAAACTTGGACCTAAGAAGGCTCTCTATGATTCAAAACTCAAAGCCGAAAAAATTGCCGCACAGGCTGTATTGATGATAGAACTAATTAGGAACCAAATTTTAGTTAGATATCTTCATTATCTGTCTTTTTTACTTCTGCTTTTAGGTTCCTGCATTTATTTGTACAACACTTATAAAAGTAATAAATTTCAAACACATTATGAAGCGCAAATTTTAGTTAATGGATTTTCGTCAGAATTAATTGGAAAACTTAACGAGAGGCTAATGTTAACAAAATCGTTAGCTGCATTTGTAAAGCATTCAGAATATAATAATATAGACAATCCACTGCATCTCATAACGTTAGAAGACGGTTTTTATAGATTCACCAATAGCCTTCATAATGACTTTAGTGACATTGTGTCCATGCAGTTAGCGCCGGAAGGCAAAGTAAAATACGTAACAAATTTAGAAAGAAATCAAGAGGCGTTAGGACACGATCTTTTTATTGATGATGACAGAAGAGAACAAGTCATTACGACAATTAAATCAAGAAATAACATTGTTGCGGGTCCGCTGAATCTTATACAAGGTGGTGAAGCAATTATCGCTCGTCAAGCTATCTTCACAAGAGAGGGAGCGTTTAATCCTGCAAGGGTTATTTCTAATGGCAGGGCAAATGAATATGACCAATGGGTGACAGATGTACCATCAGATTTTTGGGGATTTGCGACGGTTCTCATCGATTCACAATTAATTAAAGACGTTGCTGAAAATTGGAATGGTGATAGGTTTAACATCGCCATTCGTGGGAGACATGGATTAGGCAGACCTGGAGAGATCTTTGAGGGAAATGAAGATGTTTTCAAAGAATCAATTGCAGAATTAGAAGTAGAATTTGACGGCGGCTCTTGGCTTGTAGCGGCTTCCACAAATGTATCTTATTTAAAACTTAATGATGTTGGTATTTTTATTTTTACCATTTTCATATCTATAACTATATCAATTTTAATTAAAAATTCAATTTTAGAGCGCAAAAAGCTAACCGAACAGGCCCAAAAAGATCCCTTAACCAAAGCATTCAATCGGCTCAAGATTAGAACGGAAGTTCAAAACTGTATTGAACATTACCAGCGGTATGGGGTCGGTTTTTGTATTATAATGTTCGATATTGATAAATTCAAATCTATTAATGATAATTTTGGTCATGCAGTGGGAGATGATGTTTTGAAAAGTATCACAGATTTGTTTTCAAATTATATAAGGAAAACTGATATATTCGCCCGATATGGCGGCGAAGAATTTATTATACTTTGCCCCAATACACCTGAAATAAACGCTATCGCCTTGGCCGAAAGGTTGCGGGCGCTACTGTCCGACACAAATTTTGAGATTGTTGGGAAAGTTACCGCAAGCTTTGGCGTTTCGAGCTTTTCTGAGCATGATAGCTTAGACAGCCTGTATAAGCGAGCAGACGACGGAATATATCAGGCAAAAAATAATGGACGGAACGATGTATGTTTCGTTCCCATTACCTGAAGAAAAATTCAATATGTCCGTCGTCATATAAAGGGCACCTCGATTTTTAACCGTTTTCGTGGCCACAGTATCGCTCGTATCTCTTGCACAGTCGTGCGCCTCGCTTGCATCCGTCTTCGCATGGTCCCTCCCAGTCTTTTTCAAGACCGACAGAATGCCGTAACCCCTGCTCACACCTTTACACAAAATTACTTGAAAATTTCTGAGAGGGGGCAAGGCTGCCCCCTTTTTGCTTTTCGCGGGGCTTTATCAGGACATTCTTTTCAGGAGTGAGGCGCTTGGCGTTCATAGGTGACAATGGGCAGTAAGTCTTGTCCGTTAGAGCGTACCCCAACGGTCACATTGTATTCATGCGCACAGGGTGTCCGTTAGGCTTTCTTTCTACTTGCGGACAAAATAGACAGAGGACATAACTCTAACGGACATTAATCAATTCGATGCAAGCTATCCTTTACGCCCGCGTATCCACCGCCGACCAGACCATCGACCACCAGCGCGCCCATGCAGAGGCAGCAGGCATCCAGATTGACCGCGTGATCGAGGATGATGGTGTCTCAGGGGTTAAGACAACCTTTGCCGATCGTCCGGGCGGTGCGCGCCTGCTCGACGTGGTGCGCGGGGGTGACGTTGTGATCGTGCGCTGGGTGGATCGCCTTGGCCGTGATTATGCGGACGTGACAGACACGATCAGAACGCTCATGCGCAAAGGCGTGATCGTCCGCACCGTGATTAATGGCATGACATTCGATGGATCCACCAGCGACCCCATGCAGGCAGCGGTGCGTGACGCCCTGATCGGCTTCATGGCAGCGACCGCTCAGGCGCAGGCAGAGGCTACAAAGGCGGCGCAGGCGGCAGGCATTGCCCATGCCAAGGCCACCGACGACAAGGCGTTCCGTGGCCGCAAGCCGTCCTACACCCGCGACCAGTTCGACGCGATCCTCACGGCGCTGGGCAACGGTGACACGGTGTCCGGCGTCGCCCGTGATAACGGCGTAAGCCGCCAAACGGTCCTGCGGATACGCAATGACCGAGCAGCGGCAGAGACGGCGTTGACGCGCTGGGGCATGTGATCCATGAGTGGGGAAGGTGTGCCACTTGTGCCGCTTCTTTCCACATACCTACCACTTTGAAAAAAGGAATAGGTGGGGACACGGTTATATTTCTTCACAAGTTCTCCGAATGTCCGAGTCACCCGGCACAAGTGGCATTTTCTGGTTTGATCACACGTCGAATTCCGTGATCGAGCTTTCCGTAACCGTCAATCCTGTGACATACTTCCCGTCACTCCGCCGCTTGTGGCCGTAACCAAGGCGTGACAGCCGGTCTCGGAAGTTCTTGATGCCCAGCGTTTTGTTGATACCCTGGCTGTCGGTCCATATTTTATAGCGCCCGTAGAGCTTGGTCACATTGATTTCAGCATTGGCGTCTACCTTGCAGGCATCTTCGACGAATTGCGCAACCTGATCGGCTTCAAGTTTCCATTCCTGCTTTGCGCAGATTGAGGATGGTGGCTCAGTGAAGTCATGGACCAACGCCTCAGCATAGGCATCCAACGCCATATTCAGGATGCCCGGCAACTCTTTGAACAAGGTTTCCTTCAAAATCGGATCTTTTTCGCTGTCGCTGAAAACCCTGTTGAACGTGATGATGACCGCCCGGCGAAAAAGGGCCTCTGAGAAATCTCGCGTATGTGGCATGTGGTTTGTTCCAAACCAGCATGTCGAGAAAGGCCGCATCAGAAACGGATCTTTGAACTTTTGCTCAACCGTGCTTGGTTCCCCGGAAGTGATGGCCTTCAGTTCCGCGTCTGCGATGACCTCGCCCTGTTTCAATTCCGTGACGATATTGGCCAGCTTCATATGCAGGTGGGCACGTTGGAATGTTCGGTCAAAGTTCGCCGGTTGGACGCCAGAGACGTTCCGAACACCGCAAAGGGCTTCAATAACGCTGAGCAGTACAGATTTACCGTTGGCACCAGCTCCGATAAGCATGATAAACTTCTCATGGCGGCTATGGCTCATCAGTGTGTAGCCCATCATTTCAAGCAAAGCCTGGATCTTTTCTTCGCCATCGTTGTCCGGCTCAAAGATTTCGTTCAGGAACTGCCTAAAGCGCGGTGCATCAGCATTGGGATCATATTTAACCGGTATCTGCGTGGTGCGGTAGTTTTGCTTTTCATGAGGATGGCAACGCCATTTCCCCGGATCTAGCCAGTCGTTGTCTTCGAGCTGGATTTCACCGTTCAGGCAGTTCACAGTCTCAGGGTTTCCGAGATTGAACTTATGGTCCTGCCTGTAAATTTCGCTTTTCAGCACATCAGTGATGCTGCCAACCGTCGCGGCAACGACATTGATATTGTGATCTTCAAGTACGGCTTGGGTTTTCTGACGCAGGAGACGGTTGTCCTCTTCCTGCCATACACCGGTTTCGTTCCATAGCCAAAGGCCTTCTCCAACACAAATAATGTTGTCCGCGCCGACGCAGCCGATGACCTTACGGGCCACGGTCAAGTGGTTGCTTTCATCGACTTCTTGATCGAATCGCAGCTGAGCACGCAATGAGCCAAGAGTCATCTTTGTACTCTTTTTAATTTGCAGCAGTACTTTCTCACGTTTCAGCGGCGGCAGGCTTGATACCTCGATCAGCAGAGCTGCAATGTCATCGGTGTCTTCAGCGCTCAGTCCCTTGGCTGTTTCAATGATCTCTTTGAATGGTAGTGGCGCTGGGCGAGATTTCTTTTTGCCGCGATGCTTCTTTGCAAGTGCCGCAACATCGCAGCCGTTTTTCTTGGCCAAATCAAAAACGCTTTTGATCGTGACCCGTCCATCCTCGCGAAATTTATTCCAACGCCGGTCTATATCATCTGGACGGTGTTTTTGCCCTTTTGCACTCCAATCATCGGCCATTGCATCACCCGCCGAACCGAATTGATGGTGTAGGCCAAACAAGACACGCAGCCATTCATCATAGCTCAACTGATCAGGATCGATATATCCCAGCGCCTCCAGAACCTCAGCGTCCTGTGCTTCACTTTTTTCAGTATTAGGTTGTGACTTTTTGGGCTTGGAGCTGTCTTTATCCGGCAGCGGAAAATCGGCTTTCAACTTCGTGCCAAAATCCTTGAACGTGCGCTCCTTCGGCAGATTGGCCGTTGGTAATACGCGCACCACTTGACGCTTGCCAGTAAGCCCCTTCCCGCTATCCTTCTTCTGATGGAAAAAGCCGGGCAAGCGCATGACGCGTGGTAGGTCATGAACATTGTCCGCATCAAAGGCGCGTATCAGGTATTTCTGTACGGCGCTGAACTTTTCCAGAGGTGTGTCTCGAACGAGCCAATAGGCGTGCCAACGTCCAGGTGAAGTGTCACAGATAATATCCGGTTCAAGCCAGTCTCGGACCGGCTGCAGATCTGCGCCGTCAAGGTCGATGTACTGAGCGCGAACACGGATGATATTGCGCTTGCCGCGTCCTTTGCCATCGGTTTCGTTAATAGTGACGAACACACCAGCACCGCGTTTCTGGAGCGCTGTTAGGGTGTCAAAGTGGTCTTCCAGCGTGCCGTGAAGCACCCGCGCTAGGTCTTGAGACCTACGGTCAGCGTTGTCGTCGAACGTCTGGAACGTCCAGAACTGCGCGTTTTTGTCGAGAAGGTCGAGGAATGCCTGTGCTTCCTCGAAATCGGGGGTTTCGTGGGTCATAATTAAGCCTGTATGTTTTGGGGAGGAGAGTTGACGGGAAGTCAGCGTGACTGCTCCCATGCCTCGATTTCAGCAAGTCGCCACCGGGTGCAGCCTGGCGACAAGCTGCATGCACGCGGAAAGTCTCCGCGTTCGCGATGCCAACGCCAGATGGTCTGCCGTGAGACAGCGAAGCGCTGGGCGAGTTGTGTGTCTGATAAGTAGTGATTAACCATGATAGGCACTCCTTGTTAAGAATGTGCCAATCAATAAGCCGAGCGGTGACGTCAGATCGTCATCAAGAAATACTGAGTCTCGGGGCTATTTCATGCGGTGGTTTATATACCAGTCTACAAAACGATCTTGCAGGCCAATGACTGTCTTGCGATTTGGAATACCGCGATGGAATTCTTGTTCGAATTGCTCTGGAATGATGCCATAGTTTTTCGCAATCTCACCGCGAAGGGCTTCCGCTTTCCCATAGACAGGCTTGCCTTCTTTTTTCGCCCAATACAGACGTGATCTGTACTCCATCGCCGCCATCCGCATCAGTTTGGAAACTTTGGTGTCCTTCTTAGGCCGTCCTTTAGGCAGTTTTGGTTCCAGTTCTCCAGCTAGGTAAAAGGCAAGTACTTCACGCATCCAAGAGCCAATAGGCTGATCACTCCGCAGATATTCAACCAACGTTTCAACGTCACCTACGGCGGCTTCATAAACCTCGATAGGTTCTCGCAGATCATTAATCGATGCCATCAACACCTCCTAAGAATTCACCCCATGCTGCCATCATTGCGCGGCGCTTTTCGAGCATGTCCGATCGATCATACGCCTGACGCACCTTGTTTCCGACATTGTGGGCCAGTGCAATCTCGCCCATATCGCCGTCGAAATCAGTGCGTTCCGTGACCCAGACTCGAAAGCAACTACGCAAGCCGTGTGGTACGGCAGCGTCACCAGTCTGCGCATCCACATATCCACTACCGCCAGCCATGAGATCTGCTTTGTGGATGCTTCGCATTACCTTGCCAAGTGCAGCATCGGAAAGGCTACCGCCTCTTGGTGCCGTAAAGACGAATTCACCCATGCGCGGCAGGCTATCCAGCAACTCGATGATCATGTTTGTGAGTGGAACTCGGTGTGGTCTACCAGATACAGGAATCTTCGAGGACTTACGCCCTGGCTGGATAGTCCAGAGTTTATCGTTGAAGTCGAATTCATCCCAAGTTGCGAACCTAACCGCTCCAGTGCGCGAAGCCGTAAGCGCTTGAAATGCTAGGGCCTTCGCGCTGACACCGTCTCGCCCTTTGAGCGCTGTCCACCAGCGCTGGGCGTCTTTCAGTTGCAGCGCTGGATAATTCTGTTTTGGTGCGATCTTGCCAGGTGCTGGAAGGGCAAGTTCAAGGTTGCCACGCCATGCCGCAGGGTTCTCACCTTCTCTATATCCAGCAGCCTTAGCAAAATCGAGCGTCTTCTCGACACGCTGTCGCACCTTGGTCGCGGTCTCGGTGCGGCTCTCCCATATTGGGTTAAGTACGCGCAGAATATCGACGCGAGTAATGTCGCGCACAAGCATGTTGCCAAGCTCGGGGAGCGCATGCTTTTGCATCACGGCCATCCACTGATCGCGGTAGCGCTCCGTGGAAAGTTCCGGCAACTTCGTTGCTGCGTAGCTTTCAAATGCCTTCGTGAAGGTCACGCCTTGGCGCTGGGCGGCAGCGAGCGCGGCTTTGGCGGCTTTCCGTTCCTCCACGGGGTCAACACCGCACCGGATGGCGTCCTTGGCCTCAGCTGCACGCTCACGCGCCCTACCGAGCGATACCTCGGGGTATCCACCCAAGCCGATCTCGCGCCGCTTCTCACCGACCCGCACTCGCAAAATCCAAGACCGCCCCCCAGTGTTAGAGACCTGTAACGCGAGCCCAGCGACGCCGCCCACGGCATGCAGACCCTCGCCAAGTCGCCTGACCTCTGTCGCCGATAGTTCCTTTGCGCGCTTGGGAATCGAACTATCTCCCCTCAATAAACCCGCCCAAAAATTTGTCATTGTGTGATACAAGGTGCGACGTGGCGTTGCAAGACGCTGAGGGAAAAACCAACAAAAACAAAGTCTTTGGAGTTGATTGCTACAGGCGACTACATGAGCGAAAAGTTCGTTACCCGCTCCAAAAAACTATGGGATTTTGACGTACTTAAAGAACGAACATGCCAATTAGGCCAGCGACGCCAATCGAAAAACTCAGCGGAATAACGGCGTTCGCCATTAAATGCCACGCGCTGTCCTCGGACCCGAAAATCTTGCGCACTTGCACGAAAACCAGCGAGCTAACGAAGAACACGACCAAATATACCAGCAAGGTGTAAAAAGCGTTTTCCCATGGGACAAACAATATCGTTCCGGCCATTAACTTGACGGCGCCTGCCCCCATGCCACCGATCGCGAACATGATCAGGCCAAACACAAACACGCCAGCAGAAAGCGCCAATTGCCAATATAATCCAGCGCGGTCGTCAGCCAGAACCAAGACCGACGCAAAAATCACAAACGGTAAAACACTCAACCAATTGGGAATGCGACCAGTTCTGATTTCCAGCGCCATCGCCGAAATCAAAATAGCGGCCATGGCGAATGTTGCGTATTGCGCGATCATCGGGGCGTTCCTTTACCAAGTCTTAGGACCGCTTATGGCAAACAGATGACCCTAAGACACCCCATGGCTTTGCAGAAAACTGACAAGTGCGGCAGTTGAGCCATCTTTGCCACCAGTGCCGACTTGCCCTTCGACCACTGGTTGCAATGCTGTGGCCAATTCCTTGCCCAACTCTACCCCCCATTGATCATAAGAATTAATACCAAGCACAACGCCCTCGACGAACACACGGTGCTCATAGAGCGCCACAATCTGCCCCAGTACTTCAGGGGTCAGCTGTGGATATGCGATCGTTACAGAAGGCCGGTTGCCTTTGAACACGCGGTGGCGGGCTTGGCGGTCCAGTTCTGCGCCTTCGAATTTTCCGTCCAGTTTCGCACGGGCTTCATCCAAAGTACGCCCCCGCATCAAGGCTTCGGATTGGGCAAGGCAGTTGGCGACCAATAGCTGATGTTGGTGATGCAATGCGTCTTCGTGGCCGCGTGCGGCGACAAGGAATTCACACGGGACCACACGGGTGCCTTGGTGGATCAATTGATAGAACGCGTGCTGGCCGTTTGTACCCGGTTCGCCCCAAACGACCGGACCACTGTGCACGGTCAAATCCGTGCCGTCCATCGCGACACTCTTGCCGTTACTTTCCATCTCAAGCTGTTGAAGATAGGCCGGTAAACGATTGAGAAGGTTATCATAAGGCAATACAGCGCGCGTGGTATATCCGCAAATTTGGTTGTGCCAGATCCCCACAAGCGCCAGCATCGCAGGCAAGTTCTCTTGCCAGTCGGCGGCCTGAAAATGGCGGTCCATGTCCTGCGCGCCGCGCAAGAACGCACGAAAAGCGTCCGGCCCCACGGCGATCATCAGCGACAGACCAATCGGACCCCACATCGAATAGCGGCCACCAACCCAGTCTTCAAAACCGAACACACGGGATGGATCGATACCGAAAGCGGCCGTCTTATCAGCAGCTGTAGACAAAGCCGCAAACTGCGCACCTGTATCGGTGACCGTGTCGCTCATCCAAGCTTGCGCCGTACGCGCGTTCGTCATGGTTTCAATCGTTGTGAACGTCTTTGAGGCGACAATCACAAGTGTAGTCGCCGGATCACAGCCGCGTAAAACGCCCGCAATATCAGCAGGATCAACGTTGCTTACAAAATGGCAGCGCGGTCCATCATGGTAAGGTGCAAGTGCTTGGACAGCCATCGCAGGCCCTAGATCAGAGCCACCAATGCCGATATTGACCACATCGGTGATCTTACCGCCCTGCCCTTGAAATACGCCGTCACGCACTTCACTAGCAAAGCTATCCATGCGTGCCAAAGTTTCTAACACGTTCGGCATAACGTCCTGCCCGTCGACATAGACGGGACCGCCATCAAGATTACGCAACGCGGTGTGCAAAACAGCACGGCCTTCGGTTTCGTTGATCGGCTGGCCTGCAAACATCGCATCACGTTTTGCCGCCACGCCAGAAGCATCCAACAAAGCGAGCAACAGCGCACGCCCGTCTGCGTCGATATTGGTCTTGGCGTAATCAAGGCGCATATCGCCCATTTGCGCCACGAAATCAGCAGCGCGGGCCTCATCGACCAGATCGGCAAAACGACGGTCCGCGACTTGCGCGTGATGCGCCTTGAGTTTGTCCCACATGCTTAACGCTCCGCCCAATGCACGATTGATCCATTTAAAATTGCAGCAACTGGCGCTTCTTGCGCCGACAGATGCCGCGCGCGTTCCAATGCCGCGCGTTTTTCACCACCAACGATTACGATGTGGCGGCTCATTGCAGATTTTAGGACCTTCGCGGACAGCGTGATCCGCGGCTCTGGCGCACCAGGGGCACGCATTGCTACCAACAGATCATCACCGTGCAAGGCATGATCCAACTGGTCCGCCCCGGGAAAAATCGACGCCGTGTGCATATCTGCGCCCATACCCAGCAACACGACGGAAATCGGCAATTCAGGCGCTAGCGCTGCCGCCAATTCCGGCAGTTTTTCTTCAGGTGTTTCCGCGTCCGCATAAAGCGGCAGGTAAGTCGCGCCCGCTGCCCGTTCAATAAGCAAACGTTCGCGCAACAACCGCGTATTGGAACGTGGGGACGTTTCCGGAACCCAACGCTCGTCCGTGAGCATCACGCGTACCCGTCCCCAGTCCAGATCGACGGCGCACAGGCTATCGAATATTGGGCCGGGTGTGGTGCCGCCCGGGACGGCAAGCGACGCGTAATCATTGCCAAGCAATGCGTTTTCCAACTCACTTGCCAAGATATCAGCAAGGTCCATCATCATCATTTCAGAATCTGGGTATTCAACAATTTTCATAACGTTATCCTTTCATAAAGGCGTTTTCATGCGGCAGATCAGCCCTTGATCTCGCGCCACTTACGTCCGTCACGGTGCATCAACATCATCGCATCCTCAGGTCCGGCAGACCCCGCGTCATAGATTTTGGGTACGTCATTGCGAGCTTCCCAACCTTCAATCAGCGGATCGGTCCATGCCCATGCCGCTTCGACCTCGTCGCCGCGCATGAACAGGGTTTGGTTGCCGCGAATAACATCCATGATCAGCCGCTCGTAGGCGTCGGTCACGTCTTCTGCATCTTCGCCCAATGCATCTGCAAATGTCATGTCCAAAGGCACATCAATCAGACGCATACCACCCGGACCAGGTTCTTTGATCGTGACCTGCAAATCCATGCCTTCATTTGGCTGAAGGCGAATAGCAAGGATATTGCGGTGCCGCGCTTCGTCACCTTCGAAAATTGTGTGCCCCAGGTCTTTAAAAACAACTGCAATCTCGGAAGACCGCGCTTTCATCCGCTTGCCGGTGCGCAGATAGAACGGCACACCCGCCCACCGCCAGTTCGCGATATGGCAACGCATCGCGATAAAGCTTTCGGTAAAGCTGCGCGGGTTTTCTGCATCGTCGCGGTAGCTTGGTCCATCAGACCCCGCAGCATACTGTCCGCGCACGATATGGTGGTGATCAATACCTTGCAATGCTCTGATAACTTTCAGCTTTTCATCGCGAACAGCGTCTGCTTCGAACTGTCCCGGAGGCTCCATCGCGATAAGACACAGCAACTGCATCAAGTGGTTCTGGACCATATCGCGCATCGCGCCAGAGCGGTCATAATACGCCCCGCGCCCACCAACACCGACGGTTTCGGCAACTGTGATTTGGATGTGATCGACGTAGTGATTGTTCCAAAGCGGTTCGAACAGGACATTGCCGAAACGAACCGCCATCAGGTTTTGCACCGTCTCTTTGCCCAAATAATGGTCGATACGGTAGATTTGGCTTTCATCAAAATGTTCGGCCAGCGTTTTGTTCAACGCGCGCGCACTTTCAAGATCGCGACCAAATGGCTTCTCGACCACGATCCGGCTTTTTGCGTTTGCAATTTTATTGGTATGCAGTCGTTCCGCCAAAGAGCCGAACAATGAAGGTGCCACTGAAAAGTAGAACGCCTGCACGACATCCTGGCGCACCAAACCTGCTAACTGCGCCCAACCGCCATCGCCTTTGGCGTCAATTGCCACGTAATCCAGACAAGCCAGAAATGCGTCTAACCCTTTGGCATTGCTTTTCTCTTCGCCGCCAAATTCGGCCACTGCTCCCGCGATCATCTCGCGGTAGCCATCCCCGTCCAAATCAGAACGCGCCGCGCCAATGATCCGCGACCCTTCGGGCATTTGCCCAGACAAGAAACGACGGAATAAGCCGGGCAAGATTTTGCGGCGGGCCAAATCGCCCGTTCCACCAAAAATAACCAGATCGAATCTATCGACCGGAATGACGCGTGAGACCATGAGTATTGGTTACCTACCCCGATGCTTACCGCAAGTCTAGCACCAGAACGCGGCTTATGCCTCCAGTTCGGCATCCCAATAGAGAAAATCCATCCAGCTTTCGTGTAAATGGTTCGGCGGAAACTTGCGGCCGACATTGTGCAACTGCTCTGACACTGGACGGCGGGGCGGTTTGCGCAAGCTCATCCCGCATTGCCGCAACGACCGCGATCCCTTGCGCAGATTGCAAGGGCTGCAGGCTGCGACCACATTTTCCCAGCTGGTCACACCGCCACTTGCGCGCGGCACGACGTGATCGAACGTCAAATCACCGTTTGTCCCGCAGTATTGGCACGTAAACTCGTCTCGTAGAAACAAGTTAAAGCGGGTGAACGCGACCTGCGTCTGTGGTTTGACATAGTCCCGCAACACCACAACCGACGGAATCCGGATGATTGTCGAAGGACTGCGCACGACTTCTGCGTATTCGCTGACGATATCAACCCGGTCAAGCCACGCCGCTTTGACCGCTTCCTGCCAAGGCCATAGCGAAAGTGGATAATAAGACAGCGGCCTATAATCGGCGTTCAGTACAAGTGCGGGGAACTGTTTGAGCGCACCGGGCGCGCGGACAAAATCAGTTCGAAAATCAGTCTGCGTCATCGCGTCTATCCTAAGATAAGCCGATGCAGGATAGCAAAAAACGGCAGTCCCGCATGCTTCTTAGGCTAGACTATATATGGCGACGGAAATGTGACAACCCCCATCATGTGCGACGATTTTGCCGCGATCCGGGACCTAGCTTAGCCCCAACCGGTCGCGCATAAACGCCAGCGCCACTTGCAACCCGTCAGGCGCAATCCCGTGGCCTGTGCCCTTCATGATGTGGGCGTAGACCTCTTTCCAACCGGCCTCTTGCAGCACTTGCGCCGCCTGCGGCAATGATTGCGGTGGTACCACTTCATCTGCATCACCGTGAATCAACAGAACTGGCGGACGGCTTTGGGTTTGATCGGCCAATGCTTCGGGCTGCAACAAACGACCCGAAAATGCGACGATGCCTGCAATCGCATCTTCACGCCTTGGTACGACATGCAGCGCCATCATTGTGCCTTGCGAAAAGCCCAAGACGATCACTTGTTCTGGCAAGAGATCTTCGTCGACCATCACGCCATCAAGAAATGCATCCAAGTCAGCAGCGGCATGTTCTAACCCTGCATTGCTTTCTTCTTCGCTTGATCCGTCGATCCAAGGAATAGGAAACCACTGCAGCCCCATGGGTGCGCCCGCGCAAGCCTCTGGCGCATCGGGTGCAATGAACAATGTATCCGGCAAATGCTCGCCCAGCGGGTCCGCCAAGCCAATCAAGTCTGCCCCGTTCGCCCCATAGCCGTGTAAAAACACCACGCAAGATCTGATTTCGCCTGATACCGGCTCGCGCCGTTGTGCTTCTAAGCCACGTGTCATGTGATGCCTTCCCGTTGTTTGCTGTGCTTGTAGTAGGCCCACAAGATGCGCGCTGCAACCGATCGCCACGGCGACCAATTTTGCGCCATTTCGCGGAACTCTTTTTCTTTCGGGCGCTCAAGCAAATCAAAGATTAACTTGGCCGCCTCTTGCAGCGCCAGATCTCCGGGCGCAAATACATCCGCCCGCCCCAGCGCGAACATCACGTAAATCTCGGCCGTCCAAGGGCCGATGCCTGATACCGCCGTTAGCGTTTTGATCGCATCTTCTGAGGGCTGTTCTTGCAATGCCGCATAGTCAATATTTGCCCGCGCCAACGCATGCGCATAGCGTACTTTCTGGCCGCTTAACCCCAATTCGCGCAAGCGCTCTTCGCTGGCCTGCGCCACTACTTCAGGTGTGGTCATCCCCGCCGCAAACAGCTTGCCCCAGATCGCATTGGCCGAGGCCACGCTGACCTGCTGGCTGACGATCGCGCTGAATAGTTCCGCAAACCCTTCTGGTTTCAATCGCAGCGGCAATGGCGGCAAATCTTGCATTGCGGCGGCAAAGCGTGGCTCGTGCTGGCATAGCCAAGCGGCCCCCTCTGCCACGCAAGCATCTGATATAATACGTCTTTCGTTCAAAGCGCAGCCACCCAAGCAAGGGCCGCATCAACATCATCTACAACGGCCCAATCCCCCAATGGTGGACGCGCGATCATCAAGACCGGAATACCTAACTGCCGTGCCGCGGTCAGCTTTGTACGACTTGCCGCACCACCAGCGTTTTTGACGACCAGCACATCAACGCCCAACTTGCTGAATAATGCGACTTCATCCGCAACCGAAAACGGCGGTCGACCGACCAAGAACCGCCCTCCAGCAAAAGGAAAATCATGCGTGGGTGGATCAATCTGACGGCAAATCACATCGCGTCCTGCCAGATTTGCAAAACGCTCCAACGTTTGCCGTCCCGTGCCCAAGAACACAGTCGCATCCGGAGCGACATGCGCGGCTGCATCTTCTTCGCGCGCAATCTCGGTCCAGTTGTCACCCGCCTCTGCCTGCCACGGCGGTCGCAAAAACTGCAAATACGGCAAAGCGCGTTTGGCGCAAATCCCAGCTGTCCGCGCCGTGATCCGCTCTGCATAAGGATGGGTCGCATCCAAAACGGCCTGTATCCGCGCTTCTTGCAAGTAAGTTTCAAAGCCGTCTGTCCCGCCAAAGCCACCGATCCGTACCGGCAATGCCTGCGCTTGCGGCGCACGCGTCGCCCCTGCCAGCGAAATGACCGCGTCTTGCCCAGCAAGCCGTTCGGCAATCTGGCGCGCTTCGCCCGTGCCACCCAGAATCAAAAGCGTCATGGACCCGCCTGTGCGATAATCGTGCCTTTGCGGTCGATCACAACCACATCATATGCAATGCCAGCATCGCCAAACCGCGCGTTTAACTGTGCCAATGCTGCTTGCGCCACGCGGTCCGCCAAAGGCGCGCCGGCGATCTGATATGCTTCAAGCGCCGTGTTCGCGTCAGTAATTTCTGGCTTTCCAGCCATCTGCGCCAAAGCTGCAAAATCCACTTGCGAACGCCCCGAATGCAAATCAATCGCGCCCTGCGCAAGCTTGGTTATCTTACCAATCCCGCCGCCAATTGTGACGCGCTTGACCGGGTGTTTGATCAAATACTTGAGCATCCCCCCCGCGAAATCACCCATATCCAACATTGCGTAGTCCGGCAGGCCATAGAGCTTTTGCACCGTCGCTTCGGACGTCGCACCGGTACATCCTGCCACATGGTCCATTTCATTTGCACGGGCCACATCAATCCCGCGGTGGATAGACGCAATCCAAGCGGCACAGCTAAACGGGCGCACAACACCCGTGGTGCCAAGAATTGATAAACCACCTTCAATCCCCAAACGCGGGTTCCAGGTTTTTAGCGCAAGCGCCTCACCCCCAGGCACAGAAACCTCGATCTCGACATCCGGCGTTTGACCAAAACGTGCAGCCACCTCGGTCACGACATCCGTCATCATCTGACGCGGCACCGGATTGATTGCAGGTTCGCCCACCCCGATCGGCAATCCCGCTTTGGTCACAGTCCCAACACCCGTACCTGCCTTAAAAACCACACCGCCCTTTGATCGGCGCACTGTCACAACGATCAACGCGCCATGCGTCACATCAGGATCATCGCCCGCATCCTTGGTGATTCCAACGCGCACCCAGCCATCGCCAGCCTCTGCCAGCGCCAGCGCAAAAACAGGCGTCTCGCCCTTGGGCAGCGTGATTGTCGCGTCGCCCTCAAACGCCCCGCCCCAAAGGCGAACCAACGCCGCTTTGGTTGCAGCGGTCGCACAAGCGCCCGTGGTCCAGCCGCGGCGCAGCTCTTTGTTTGGTTCATCAGTCATCGCCGCGACGATAGGCAGCAGCGCCGTTGACGGCAATCCGCAATCGCAGGTCGCTTGCGGCCTTTCCAAGCGCAGGCAGGCGCGGCATAATGCGCACATGAATACAGTCATACCACTCCCGGCACACACATGGCCGACACTTGAACCCGGATGGGTTTGGCTTTGCGGCGCAGGCCCCGGTGATCCGGGGTTGCTGACCATGCATGCGGTGAATGCGCTACGGCAGGCGGATGTTGTGATTTATGACGCTTTGGTGCAGGAACAAATCCTGTCATGGGCTCCGCAAGCCGAACATATTTATGCTGGCAAACGCGGCGGCAAACCATCGGCGAAACAACGCGATATCTCGCTGCGGCTGGTTGATCTTGCCCGCGAGGGTAAACGTGTTCTGCGGCTCAAAGGCGGCGATCCTTTCGTCTTCGGGCGCGGTGGCGAAGAAGCACAAACGCTAGTGCAGCATGGCATCCCGATCCGCATCATCCCCGGCATTTCAGCAGGCATCGGGGGGCTGGCGTATGCTGGCATCCCGGTAACGCACCGCGATGTGAACCAATCGGTCACCTTTGTTACCGGCCACGACCAGTCGGGCAACACCCCAAGCTCGCTTGACTGGACCAGTATTTCCAAAGGCAGCCAAGTTCTTGTGATCTACATGGGGATGAAACACATTGCTCAAATCTCAAAACAGCTGATCGATGCAGGCCGCAGTATCCATGAACCGGTCGCCGTTGTGACCACAGCAACAACCGACCAACAACAAGTGTTGGAAACCACACTTGGCACGATTGTCGAAGACATCGCAAACGCGCAACTTGAACCACCAGCGATCATCTGTGTAGGACAATCAGTCTTGATGCGCCAAGTCCTCGACTGGCAAGGAATGGCCGCAGGCGACGCCCCTCGCAATCTTGACCCATTGGGCCGCGGTCGCCCCGCCGAATCCGCTTGAACGCGATGCGCCCCATCATCATCTTGCCATTCAAACTCCCGCCGGAGGCATCCCGCCGCCTCCGCATAATATGAGCTTTCTGATTGCCGCCCCTTCATCGGGCAGCGGCAAAACAACACTTACACTTGGGCTTTTGCGCGCTCTCAGTCGCGATACCACAGTCCGCGGCGCAAAATCTGGCCCCGACTACATCGATCCGCGTTTTCACGAGGCTGCATGCGGCCAGACTTGCCTGAACCTTGACGCATGGGCGATGTCCCCTGCGCGTATCCGATCGCTTGCGGCAGGTCCTATTCCGGTGATCATCGAAGGCGCGATGGGACTTTTCGACGGCGCACCGCCGGACGGCAAAGGGGCCAGCGCTGATCTTGCCCGCATCCTGAACTTACCTGTGATCTTGGTTATTGATGCCGGCAAAATGGCAGGCTCGGTTGCCGCACTCGCGAATGGATTTATCAATCACGACCAGCGCCTACATTTCGCAGGCGTAATTCTGAATAACGTCGGATCCGCACGGCACGAAATCATGTTGCGGCGTGCTTTGGATAGTATCACAGTCATCGGTGCAATCCCCCGCGCGCCCACGCTCAAACAGCCTTCTCGCCACCTTGGGTTGGTCCAAGCGCAAGAACGTCCCGATCTGGACAGCTACCTCGACTACGCCGCCGATATCGTCACCGACAACCTTGATCTTGCAGCACTCAAAGCCTTGCTGACACCGATCTCGGCAGCCCCTTCGACACACCGTTTCCCGCCCCCCGCGCAACGTATATCCATAGCCCAAGATGCCGCATTCGCCTTTAACTACCCGCATGTTTTGCAAGACTGGCACAGCGCTGGCGCTACGCTGTCATTCTTTTCACCGCTCGAAAATGAAGCGGCACCTGACGCCGATTTCATTTACTTGCCAGGTGGCTACCCTGAACTGCACGCAGGAGAACTGGCAGCAAACAGCACATTCCTAAACAGCTTGCACAACAGCAAGGCGCAAATCTATGGCGAGTGCGGCGGCTACATGACATTGGGCAACGCCCTGACTGACGCAGACGGCGTAACTCACAAAATGGCGGGGCTACTGCCGCTTGAGACGTCATTTGCACAGCGTAAACTCCATTTGGGTTACCGGCACCTGCAAGCAGACAAAGGACCGTTGAAAGGCCGCTGGTCTGGCCATGAATTCCACTATGCCACAACCGTGAAAACGTCAGGCCGACCCTTGTTCAACGCCACCGACGCCGAAGGTACCACCCTGCCCGCCATGGGTTTGATCCAGAACAATGTCTCGGGCAGTTTCGGACATATTATAGATTTGGCATAAGCTGGTCTTGCCAGCGCACAATTACAGGCGTAGCCAATCTGAATGACTTATACAGACGATACCCGCGCCAAGCGCAACGTGGCCGTGCTCGTGATGGCCCAAGCAATCCTTGGCGCACAATTGCCGATGATTTTTGTGGTTGGCGGACTGGCTGGCGGGCAGTTGGCGTCGAACATTTGCCTCGCAACCTTGCCGATTTCGTTTATCGTGTTCGGGTCCATGACAACAGCGCCGTGGATCAGCCCTTTGATGCAGCGCAACGGGCGTAAGTTCGGCTTTTTCCTTGGGGCATTTGCAGGGGCCGTGGGTGCTGCTGTTTCTGCTTACGGGCTTTATACCAGCTCCT
>Ga0208544_10001225_pt1 | contig 18175 bp, 10 predicted proteins | sample DEB08_DNA_9_FD_184526 | JGI IMG/M metagenome (GOLD analysis project Ga0208544, IMG submission 184526) | Aqueous microbial communities from the Delaware River and Bay under freshwater to marine salinity gradient to study organic matter... | ecosystem: Environmental > Aquatic > Marine > Coastal ... | reverse complement strand
CTTAATGCAATAGCATTACTCATAATATTCATTAATCTGAAATATGTGTTTGGCAAGGATTTTGACAACCTACATATCTTACTGATTTACAGTCACATGTGAAAAATAATTAAGTTTAATTTAGTTCCTTTAGAAACGACCCAAAAATTACTTTCTTTTTTTAACAAAGCTTCTTCTTGATTATCCGCTTTAGGATACAATAAAATAGAAGTAATAGCTGCCGTATCTAATTGGATTAACTCGGTCTTAAAAGTTCTAGTTTTTTTCTCAAATGCAAATTGTGTTGCTAGAAATACAACTAGTAAGGATAAAAATATTAATAAGAGGGTTTTATTTTTCATATCAGCATCTGTTAATCAATTTTCAATTTAAAATGTTCAATGTTCAATTTTCAAAAAGTAGTAATTCAAATGTTTGAAAATTCTAGATTGAAAATTGAAAATTCAAAAATCATACGTATCGTTCTTGCATCCGTTGCATTCTTCGATTTCTAGCACTAAAATTTCGGTATAGCGCATAAAATAAGACCAAAAGTAATGGCAAACCAAAGTTTAGGTATTTTATCATATCTCGTTTTCCTGAATTTTCATCTCCTAAGTATTCACTATCAATGGGTCTAGAAGCAACGCCCTTAGTTCTCAGTTCGATTAAACCAGTATCGTCGGACAACCAATCAATACTATTAACCATTAAGCTGGAATTATCGGAACGCTGTCCACCTTGTTGACCCGCAGTAGCATAATCTCCATCTCCAAAAACAACTAATTTTCCACCTGTAATATTATTTTCTAAAACGCCACCAACTACTAAATTGCCTGCGGGTAAATCTGCTGCTGTCCATTTTCGCTGCACATCAAAATAATGTGGAGGCCGAATAGTACCTGATTGAGAAGAAGAAAAAGCTATCGGTGTAAAAGTGCCAATACTATCTCCTAAATAGCGAATTGGGCTCGCAAAAGGCATAATAATTTGCTCCAATCCTTTGGTAATAGGGTGGTCTGCAAAATTAGAAATGAGCGGTAAAAATGGAAAACTAACGGGTGTATTCATCATAAAAGGCCCTTGTCTTTGTTGGACAGTTACACTTCCACAAGAAGCATCAATTAAAAAACTGCCTTCTACTTCAATGCCTTTTCCTTGTAACCAAGTTTCTAAACCTGTGGTTAAATCGGTGCCTTGAGCGGTCTGTAAATCGCCATTGACTCGATTAATACTCACCATTATCTTGCCACCTTTATTATAATAGGCATCTAATTTGGCTAAATGGCTAGGCGGAATAGAATCTTTTGGCGCTACGATAGCAATGGCCTTAAACCGACTAGAAATTTCTGTTTCTGTATTAAGGTCAATATTTTCGACTGAATATAAGATGGAAAGAGACTGATAGACTTGTTGCAAATCAGACAAGGAAGGTTCGCCATGTCCTTGTACCAAACCAATTGATGGTTTTTCCAAAACAGCTAATTTTTTGATAGCCGTTGATAGCGCATATTCCATACCAGAGCCAGCAACTAATACAGGCAATACTTCTTTTTGTTCCCCAACTTGAAGCATTGCACCAGAAAATACTTGTTGCTGTTTGACTTGGTCTTTTTCCTCTACTCGAACCATTAGTGGCTGAATCCCATTCTGGATAGCGGCTTGCTTTTCCTCTTCTTCCTTGGGGTCAATAAATTCAAAATCTATCATACCATTGGAAAGGGTGGAATATTCAAACAACATATCTTGAAAATCATTTTTGATTTTCTTCATCTGTTGGGGCATATCTTCTGAGAAGTAAGCGGAAATAGTTAAAGGTTCTTCAAGGTCGCCAATAATGTCTTTTGTTGCATCACTTAGCGTAAATTCTTTGTCTTCTGTTAAATCTAACCTGAAAAAGAAACGACGGGAAAGCAGGTTGACTAACACCAGAATCCCAATAATTAATAAAACGGAGACGGTATTTTTCATTGTTTTAAAAATTGATATAAATAGTTTGTAGGAGCGCAAATTTAAATAAAGCCCATCAATTTTTGAAAAAAATAGGCAATTAGAACAAATATTTTTTTGTTAAAACTGTTTTGAAGAAATGATGAGTGATAAGTGATGAATTTTAAAAAAAGGAACAAAATCCGACAAGCACATTGAAAATAGAAAAGTAGTTGACACTCAAATCACCTCGTAACGGGAAGTTATGGGGTGATAGTGCCGAGCATCACGGGGTAACAAGGTGCTGATTTAGCTGAAATGGCAGAAAATGTAAGCGCCATGGATGGGGAGTTTAGGATTCCGACTTTGTTGAAAATATTGGATGTGGAAACGAAACTATAATTATCGGGACGGGGGCAATTAAAAATTTAAAAACCTAAAATACCTTTGTTGCCCGAACAGTTATGTATTTTTGCAATTCCAAATTTGGTTTTGCCTATTATCAAGACATTTCCGTTACTTGATAATTTTGCTAAAACAGTTTTAAAATTAACCAGTAACGGGAAGTTACTGGTTAATAGTATTTGAGAAAATATAACACACACTTGGTTGAAAAAATTGACATAGCTTCCTTTTTTAATGCGTCCGAAAAGATGCCACTTTTTGATGTCCGAACCCCTGCTGAATTTTCAAAAGGACATATTCCGAATGCATTTAATTTAGCCCTGTTTTCTAATGAAGAAAGAGCTATAGTTGGTACCATCTACAAAAAAGAAGACCCTAAACAAGCCCTGCTAAAAGGTTTAGAATTTGTTGGACCAAAAATGAGGTTATTGATAGAAGAAGTCGAGAAAAAAACGAAGCATAAGACCGTAGCGGTACATTGTTGGCGAGGTGGAAAGCGAAGCGGGAGTGTAGGATGGTTATTAGGAATGGCAGGTTTTGAAGTAAAGACGATTATTGGAGGCTATAAAGCTTACCGCAACTTTATTTTAAATCAATTTTATCAGCAAAAATTAGAGCTATTAGTTTTAGGGGGCAAAACAGGTTGTGGCAAGACCAAAATTCTTCACGCTTTAAAAGAACAAGGGGAACAAATCATTGATTTAGAAGGCTTAGCGCATCACAAAGGTTCTGCGTTTGGCTTTATTGGCGAAGCACCCGCACCGACGGTAGAACAATTTGAAAATAACCTTTTTGAAGCCATTACTAGCTTAGATACTTCTCGTAGAATTTGGATAGAAAACGAAAGTAAACGAATTGGTAGGGTGTCTATTCCCAATGGATTTTGGGAACAAATGAAGGCCGCTCCATTAGTGAATATGACCTTACCATTTGAGGTACGATTAACGGTCTCCATAGAAAATTATTCGACGGAAGTGAAAGCCGATTTAGAAACCGCTTTTCATAATATTAAAAAACGATTGGGAGGTCAAAATTATCAAAGGGCGCTGGCTTATTTAGCAGTTGGTGATTTAAAATCAGCAGGAAGCATTGCCCTAAAATATTATGATAAGCAGTATCAATATATGTTAGAAAAAAATAAAACGAAAACGATTAAATATATGAATTTTGAGAACGATGAACCTGAAAAAACGGCTCAATTTTTAATAGCTTATGCGAATAAAGAATTAACTAAGTAACATTGAAAAATAAAGGATACATTTAATATCCATGGCCTAATAAATCCGTAGCAAATCAAATGTAATTAGTTCAATTTATTTTTTATCCATTACTAAACGGTTGAAATTAAAAATTTACTCACGAAAAAAAGAAAGTGCTAAAAACATATAAACTAACGCAATATTCACATGGAGCAGGCTGTGGCTGTAAAATAGCTCCTAAAGTTTTAGATACGATTTTAAAGAAAGGGACAACGACTTTCAATTTTCCGAATCTAATAGTGGGGAATGAAGAAAGAGATGACGCAGCAGTCGTAGATTTAGGAGATGGAACAGGGATAGTTAGCACCACTGATTTTTTTATGCCGATTGTAGATGACGCAGAAGACTTTGGAAGGATTGCTGCAGTTAATGCCATCAGCGATATTTATGCGATGGGCGGAAAACCATTGGTAGCGATTGCTATTTTAGGTTGGCCGATTAATGAAATACCAGCAGAGGTAGCGAATAAAGTGATTGAAGGAGGCCGAAAAGCTTGTTTAGATGCTGGAATTGCCTTAGCAGGTGGGCATAGTATTGATAGTCCGGAACCTATTTTTGGTTTAGCAGTTACAGGCCGCGTCCCTTTAAAAAACCTAAAGAGAAATGGAGGTGCTACCTTAACTTGTCAATTGTTTTTGACAAAGCCAATAGGCGTAGGCATTTTATCGACGGCGCAAAAGAAAAATAAATTGCGAGCGACGGAACAATTTATGGCGAGAGATAGCATGGTTCAATTAAATAAGATAGGTGCAATTTTTGCAGCATTGCCTTACATTAAAGCCATGACGGATGTGACAGGTTTCGGTTTATTAGGGCATTTATCGGAAATGTGTGCAGCGAGCAATTTATCGGCCAAAATTGATTTTGATGAAGTACCTTTGCTGGATAAATCAGTGATTGATTATTATTTAGCAGCAGGCTGTGTGCCTGGTGGAACAACTAGGAACTGGGAAAGTTATGGCCATAAAATTGGACAACTATCGGATTACCAGAAAAATATATTATGCGACCCACAAACGAGTGGCGGACTTTTAGTAGCAGTCGAATCTGCTGAAATAGACAACTTTTTAAAAATTACAAAAGCGGAAGGTTTAAGTTTAGAGTCGATTGGACATTTTACCCCATTGGGCGATAAGTTGGTTGAAATTGCTTGAACCAGAAAGAAGTCAGACATCCTTTATTTGACTATTTAAGGGGTCAGACATAATTGTTGTATTGTTAAAATTGTTTTATTGTTATCGTAACACATTGCCAAACAACAATTTAGCAATAAAACAATTCAACAATTATTGCCCGAATAAATCTGCCCGACCCCTTATCAACCTTTAGACCCTAATACCTTTGCACCTTAAAAATAAAATAATATGCAATTAATAGACGGTAAAGCGTTAGCCAATACAATCAAAGAGGAAATAGCTGTGGAAACAGCGGCGTTGAAAAAAGCAGGTGGAAAGACACCTCATTTAGCAGCAGTGCTAATAGGAGATGATCCTGCTAGTGCGGTATATGTTCGTAATAAAGTAAAAGCTTGTGAGAAAGTGGGCTTTAAATCTACCTTAGTGCGACGTGGTGCCGATACTTCGGAAGCAGAAGTTTTAGCCATTGTCAAACAATTAAATGAAGACCCAGATATTGATGGTTTTATAGTGCAATTGCCCTTACCGAAACATATTAATGAAGAAAAAGTGAATTTGGCAATTGACCCGAAAAAAGATGTAGATGGATTTCATCCGATGAATGTTGGGCGAATGACCTTGGGTTTACCAAGTTATTTGCCAGCGACACCATTTGGGATTATGCAAATGTTAGACCGTTATGAAATTGAGACTTCTGGAAAGCATTGCGTGGTCATTGGCCGAAGTAATATTGTGGGTACGCCCATGAGTATCCTACTGTCTAGAAAAGCAAAAGTGGGGAATTGTACCGTTACTTTAACGCATAGTAGAACCAAGGATTTAAAAGCAGAAACCCTTCGAGCAGATATTATTATTGCTGCAATTGGTCGTCCTGACTATTTAACGGCAGATATGGTAAAAGAAGGCGTCGTCGTTATTGACGTTGGGATTAATAGAGTAGATGACGCGAGTAGAAAAAGAGGCTATCGTTTAGTTGGAGATGCTGATTTTGATGGCATTGCGGCAAAGAGTAGTTTTATTACACCCGTTCCAGGAGGTGTTGGCCCAATGACGATTACATCTTTATTAATGAATACTTTGAAAGCTTCTAAAAAAGAAATTTATGGATAAGAGCGATGTTGCGATGTTGCCATGTTGTTTAAGTAACAAGGCAACATCGCAACACGGCAACACCGCAACAAAAATTACCCATTCCAAGACAAATTTTTATTTTTTTGATGTAAAATTAAAGCAATTACCTGTTTTTGACTAATTTAGCTGTATTCTCAGTTTGACGATTCTTAAATACAGGTATTGTATGTTTAAAAGATTACCCTTTTTTGTACTATTGACTTTCCTAATTATAGGAAGCACATTCCTTTTGCTTCTAAAAGAAGAAAGAGTTATTACAAAGGAAAAGCCCACAAAGTTGGCAGAAAAATACGTTCCTAGTGATCAATTTTTTCTGCAACGTTCTTTCCCTGACCCTTCTTTCGATTTAACGACTTACACCGCCGCTTTAAAGGGGGCTAAAATGGCTGCCAAAGCTAGAAATAATAATAATTTCACGAAGAACTGGCAAACCGAAGGCCCTGGTAACCTAGGCGCTAGAGTCAATACGATTGCCGTACATCCAACGAATGACCAAATCATTTTTGCAGGATATTCTGGTGGCGGCGTCTTCCGAACCATGGACGGCGGGAATACATGGAAACCTGTTTTTGATGATCAATTATTTTTAGCAATTGGAGATATTGTTTTTGACCCTCAAGACCCGAATACGGTATATGTAGGAACAGGAGACCCAAACGTTTCTGGATTTCCTTTCTTAGGAGATGGCGTCTATAAAAGTACTGATTTAGGACAGACTTGGCAATATATTGGTTTGGAGGAATTGCGGATTATTTCTAAGATAATCGTGCATCCTACTGATAACCAAACGATATATGTAGCGGCAATGGGTTTGCCATTTGAACCAAATACCAATAAAGGTTTATACAAAACAACCAATGGCGGAGAGACTTGGGAACAAGTGCTTTTTTTGGGAGGCATTACGGGTGTTATTGATGTGGTTTTGGATGAAAAAGATTCAAATATTTTATATGCCGCAGGATGGGATAGATTGAGGAATAATCAAATTTCTGAAACAAAAGGGCAGGGGGCTAAAATTTATAAATCTATTGATGGTGGATTAAATTGGAAACAATTAACAGGTGGTTTGCCGCTTGATGATCAATCTAGAATCGGATTAGCGACGACCAAAGATGGGGTTTTGGCAGTTTATGTAGATACAGACCATAATTTTCAGGGTTTGTATAAAACGACGGATGGCGGAAACAGTTGGCTTCGGTTACCCACAGATGAGGCGGATAGCGGATTCAATACAGGTCTATTTGGTGGTTTTGGTTGGTATTTTGCTAAAATTAGGGTCAATCCAAGTAATGATAAAGATATTTCCGTTTTAGGGGTACAAGCCTTTCGAACAAGAGACGGTGGTCTTTCTTGGGAATTAATTAATAAAGGTGCTTCCATTGGGGTGCATTCAGATATTCATGAATTAGTTTTTACCAATAAGGGCGACGCATTGATGGGGACGGATGGTGGGATGTACCGTTTTGATGAAAATGGGCAGAATTGGCGCGATATTGAAAATATTCCTGCGACTCAGGTATATAGAGTCGCTTATAACCCGCATGAACCAGCGAATTATTATGCGGGTACTCAGGACAATGGAACGGCTGGTGGGAATTATCAAAATATGGATAATTGGGAGCGGATATTTGGCGGTGATGGCTTTCAAATGGTGTTTCATCCCAATAATCCCAATATTTTTTATGCAGAATCACAAAGAGGCAACATTAGTGTGACGGTAGATGGTGGAGAAACATGGCAGGATGCTAGGGAAGGTATTGATTCGGGCGATAGAAAAAATTGGGATACGCCTTATTTTTTGAGCAGCCATAATCCCAATACTTTATATACGGCAACACACCGAATTTACAGAAGTACAGCAGGTGCTATTCCCAATTGGTTAGCCATTAGCCCAGATTTAACGGATGGCACAACCGAACACTTACGTCAAACAATTTCAACTATTTACCAATCGCCACTTGCTGCCAATATCCTTTATGCGGGTACAACGGATGGTAATATTTGGCGCTCTTTAAATGAAGGCACAAATTGGCAACAATTAAATGGCTTACCTAAAAGATATTTTACAGAAGTCGTAGCGTCTGCGGATAATTCAAGCACTGTTTTTGCAACCATTTCTGGCTATAAGGACAATGATAATACCCCACATATTTTTAAATCCACCAATCATGGAGACTCTTGGGAAGCGATCGCAGGAAATTTACCGCCTTTAGCAATTAACGCCTTACAAGTAATTCCTGGATATGATGATCAAATCTTATTTGTGGGCACAGACGGCGGTGTTTATGGCACCATAGATGGCGGTTTAGTCTGGGAAAGAGTAGGGGAGAACATGCCGATTATTGCGACTTATGATTTGGAATGGAATCGAGGAGAAAACACTTTGGCAGCAGGTACTTTTGCCCGTTCTATTTTGTCTTATGATTTAACGGGGATTGTAGAAGGGGATAATTTATCTTCTGTTAACTTTAAAACTGAAGAAACCAATCAATTAACGGTATACCCCAATCCAGCAAATCGTGAAATAACTTTAGCATTTTTAAACAACAAACCTAGCAAACAGGTATTCGTTGCTATTTATACGATGGACGGAAAATTGATGAAACAAGCGGTGCAAAGAACAGATCGGGAAGTTGTTTGGAAAGTCGAAGTAAACGATTTGCCTACGGGGATTTATTTGGTGAAAGTACAGGGGGAATTATTTAGTTTTACGGAGCGGTTTGTGAAGATTTGAATTTTTCTAACTATATTTCGCCTCGTCGCCTGTGGCGACTCGGCGGGGGATTATAAGGGGAGAGCAATTCTTGGTTTTTCATTGGAAAACCAAGAATTGCTCTCCCCTTATACCCATTTTGCGAGGCGGCGAAGCTGTCGAGCAAAATATAAAGAAATTAATGAATCACTATAATAAATAGCTTAAAAAATGATAGTATTGAATTTTTAATCTATGACCACAATCATAATTTAGTTGAAGTTATTTATTAACAATAAATTTGTTAAAGGAATTACTAAAAAAGCCCTTGAAATAAAATCATTCCAAGGGCTTTTTTAGTATTAGCATAAACCCAATAGCACCACCCTCACTTTGCGCCACCACTTTCATACCTACTTACCTCACATTCATTTCAATCTATTTTCACAAACTTCCGCATCATCTGTACCTTCCCATTAGCCATACTTAAATAATAAATACCATTTTTTAAACCACTAACGTCTAACTGGGTATGGTGGATATTTTGTCCTAATTGTTGATGAATGACTCGATGTCCTAAACAGTCATACACTTCAAGCTGCGTTTGTTGTTTTGGGAATTGAAATTTAAAATCGACTGATAATTGATTTAGAACAGGGTTGGGACCTATTTTTAGCTGTTTACTGGCTGTTTTGCCGACTATTTCTTTATTGTTTTCTCGACTATCTCTAGCAACGCTTGGCATACTTTCCACTTGTTGATAACAAATATTATCTATGAAAAAATTGCTGTATGGAGCGGCATAAAAATTGATTCGCCCTAGACTAAGGATATAATCACCAGACTGACTGTATTGTCGATTATTAATAAATAGGGTATATTTATTAGCCGTTAAATCAACAAAAAATTCTATATCAACCCATTTGTCCTGAAAAGCAGAATTATTTTGGTCAAAAATATATTTCAAGCCATAATCATCGGTTGATGGATGCCCAAATATGTTAAAATAGGCACTCTGTCCCTTTTGAATAAACATCGTCCAAGAAAGTCTAAACATTCCGCTAAAGTCACCCTTTAATAGAAAGTTGACATCGGACAGATAGGGTCGCCTAAAAGCCAATACCTTATTTTCCTTTTCGCCTTCTTTAATGGTCTCCACAAAAGCACTGCGAGAACTATTCCCAAATAACGCCCAATTTTGACTTTGTGCCGCAATATCTGCTCCATCTGGATAGGCTTCAAAATCTTCATAAAGTAAGCCATCTGCCCCACAGGCGACTTGTCCTGACCCTGTATTACAAGCTATCGTTAATTCAAATTTTGCGGCATCATACCTATTTCTCGCATCTACCACAAAAAAATAATCCCCTTTGGGTGCATTGGGAATGACCAACATGGCTTCTTCGCTATCAGTGGATTTGAGCAAACCAATGCAACTATTAATATTGCAAAGGTCGTTTAACACAAATAAGCCTAATCTTCGGTAGTTACTTTGGCTAAGTTCTTTAAATCGGATGATTAAATCGCCAGGCTGATTGAGTTCAAATTTATAGAAAAATTCTCGACCATTATAGGTCTCTGTCGTGCAATCTCCGTAGCTGTGATATGCGCTAGTGCCGCCAAAAGTATGGTTAGTTATCGTTTGTCCACATTGTATCAAACCATCTACGAATTGGTTGAGGTCATAAGGACAAGGGTCTAGGCAATTGATAATGCCATCGCCATCACTGTCAATTTGCGGCGGCGTTCCGCAACCACATTCATCTGGTTCGATTTTAGTGGGGTCGTTTGGACATTTATCAAAACAATCCAAAGTTCCATCTTTATCGGTATCCACAAATCCTTCATCTACTAATCCATCTCCATCATTATCCAACCCATCACAGGTTTCCGTATCTTGACAATCTGCCGTCCCATCTCCATCTGTATCCCGAAAACCTTCGTCAATTCGACCATCTCCATCATTGTCCTTCCCATCACAGACTTCCACGTCTTGACAGTCTGCAATTCCATCTCTATCTGTATCCCGAAATCCTTCATCTATCCGACCGTCTCCATTATTGTCTTTCCCATCACAGACTTCCATGTCTTGACAATCTGCCGTGCCATCGCCATCGGTATCGGGAAACCCTTCATCTATCCGACCATCTCCATCATTGTCTTTTCCATCACAGACTTCCGTATCTTGACAATCTGCCGTACCATCTCCATCTGTATCGGGAAATCCTTCATCTACTAATCCATCTCCATCATTATCTAGTCCATCACAGATTTCCGTATCTTGACAATCTGCGGTTCCGTCTCCATCTGTATCGGGAAACCCTTCATCTATCCGACCATCTCCATCATTGTCTTTTCCATCACAGATTTCCGTATCTTGACAATCTGCCGTTCCGTCTCCATCTGTATCGGGAAATCCTTCATCAATTTGACCATCTCCATCATTGTCCTTTCCATCACAGATTTCCATGTCTTGACAGTCTGCGGTTCCGTCTCCATCCGTATCGGGAAATCCTTCATCAATTTGACCATCTCCATCATTATCTTTGCCATCACAGGTTTCTGTATCTTGACAATCTGCAATTCCATCACCATCTGTATCCGCAAATCCTTCATCTATATTTCCATCTCCATCATTGTCTTTCCCATCACAGACTTCCATGTCTTGACAATCTGCTAATCCATCACCATCTGTATCTGCAAATCCTTCATCTATATTTCCATCTCCATTATTATCTATTCCATCACAAATTTCTGTTATAGCGCAATCTGGAATCCCATTGCCGTCTGTATCTATAAATCCTTCATCTATATTGCCATCACAATTATTATCTATGCCATCACAGATTTCTAAGACGCCAGGGTTTATATTTTTATCTTTATCATTACAATCTGGCCCTAAAACTTGTGAATAATCTGTGCAGCCAATATAATAGCCGTCTCCATCTTCATCTATTTTGGCATGGCTGACTGTTGCTTCTTTCACAACGACACAATTAAGCGCATCATTGATGGACACTCGATAAGTACCAGGCGCTAGATTAGCATTGGTTGCCTGAAAGACATTATTACTCCATTTGTAGGTTAATTGTCCACTATTTCCTGTTGCACTCGCTTGTAAGGTCCCAGTAGTAGCCCCACAAGGAATGATATAATTAGGCAGGCTGCCAACTAATCCGCAAGTGGGATTAGTTAGTTGGAAACTACAAGTCTGTTCACAGTTATTGTTATCTTTTAATACAACAGTATAACTCCCTGCAAATAAGTCCAGCGTTACCTCCTGTGCTTTTAGAAAATCTAAATTAACTACTGACCCTGTCTGTTGATTTTTGAAAATAAGGCTATAATTTGGCAGCCCGCCTTTTAGGACAATCGACACTTTTCCTTGTGTGCCAATACTCGGTGGTTGTGCGATTACCTGACAGGAAAGGCTTAACAATTCTTCGTTTTGAATAGTTACCGAAGCAATAGATTCGCAACCACCTGCATCCGTAGCGGTGACCTGATACGTTCCTGTACCCAGATTGGTAATAGTTGCGGTACGTTGGTTATTAGACCATAAAAAACGATAGGGCATAATGCCATCTTCCGCAAAAGCTGTCAGTGAACTCGTTGCCGTCGAACAATCTATACTTCCTTCCGTTAAGGAAACCTTGAAGGTACAGTTTTGTACATTCACTTGAAAATCGCCATTCGTTTTACAATTAGCTTGGTCGGTTATTTCATAGGTAAACTGACCTGCGGGAAGCTTATCAATAACCGTCATAATCCCTAAATTAGATAATTGACTAAATAAATTTCCATTAGAATAATAGATACTTAAACGATATGGCTTTTTACCACCATTGATATTCAATTGCACTTGCCCGTCCTTTGATTCCTTCGTGTTAGCATTAGCCACAATCGTACTTATGCCAATTAGTTTTTCAGGGGCTAAGATACTAGCTGATTTTATCACTTGACAAGCACTTCCATCTAAAATAGAAACGGTATAAGTTCCTACGGATAGATTTGATAGGGTAGCACTAGTTGCCCCATGTTGCCATTGATAACTAATAGGCATTAAGGCATCCGCAACTACTGCGCTTAAGCTTCCTTTGTTGGTAGCACAAGTAAGGGTTTGATTATCTATACTCTGAACGGTCAAGTATTTTGATTTTAAATCCAAGATTTATGCTTGCAAAACGTTAGTTTTAACATTGATAATCAAATAGTTATATTTTTGTTAAGATTTTCTTAACAATTCACAAAACTTGACCGTTTCTAGTATAGCGTAGCCGATAATTGACAGTTCTCCGTTGGCATTTGGAAAGAATCGGTCGCTTCGCTGGCGCTGCCATCTGTTAGGTTAATTTGATAAGTGCCAGCGGCTAAATTAGCAACCTCGACTACATTCGTGTTGAAACTATTTGTAAATACGATTTGGTTATTGCTATTAATGATTTGAAGTTGATAAACGACTTGTCCGCCATTGATAATCACTTTTATCACCCCATCCGTAGCACTGATACTACTGGCTTTTTTAATAATTTGAGTCGTAATCTGAAGGGCGGTATTTGGTGCTTTAATTGTTTCAGCAGTACGTTTATTTTTTAGTAGGTAGGTGTCCGATAGCCCATCACTATGACCACTAACAGCAGGCAACAGCATAATCGCTAATAATAAAAATCGAAGAGTTGTTTTAGCCGTTTTTCGGAGTACATTTTTTACTAAATTCTTTGTAGATTTTAATAATTTCATGGGAATTAATTTATGTGGGATTTGGCTGGAAGAAAAGGGGCAGCATCATGGAATTTTTTAAGGGGGTAATTTTAGATTCCTTCAAAGAAAAACCTAAAATTACGCTCCTTTAATATCCCTTATTTGAGCAGCGTAACTTATTGACCGCAAAATAAAGGGGCGTAGCCTCGGAACTGTCTGTAGATAAATGATAGAGTACTTATTTTCAAAGGAGCATCGCTTCGACACCCTATTTTTAGCGTGTGGAAGCTACGCTCCTTTGAAGTTTTCTAAATATTTTTCCTCACTTCCACAGACAGAGCCAGGGCGATGCTCTTATTTTGAAGGTTCAGTCATTAAGTAGAATCAGCCAAATAAATGGCGATTACGAATTACTTGAGATTTTAATTATGACAGACTACTAATTACTTACTAAGGAAAGAAGGAGCATGCCCAAAAGTTTCAGAAAACACTTTAGAAAAATAGGAGACTTCTCTAAAACCAACATCAAAGGCAACCTCGGTAATAGATTTATTGGTGGTTTCTAATAGTTTTTATTTCTTGAAGTAAGTTGATTGTTTGCCACTTAGCCCTACTGCTTACTGCCGCTGACCCTTTTAGAAAGCATGCCCCAATCCTATGCCCAATCCAAATGTCCCCAAGGTAACACGAAAAAGAAATCCTCCTTCCGGCTTTTGATAGCGGTAGCCAAGATTAATTATAGGAATTGCCTTGAAACCTTCGTCCTCATCACATGGTGAAGCAAAAAGTCCTGTACTAAGGAAGCCTCCATTCGTTTCATCATCACTTTTGAAAGTTCCTAAAAATGCACCACCATTTACCTCGAAATGATTGTTCCCCTTTCCAGTAAGCATCGTTACCCCTAAAAGCCCTCCCCATGCATTAAAATGGCAAGAACCAAAAAAAGACGAGACATCCACATACCCCAAACCTGCTCTTCCATACCAATGAATTTTTGCTGACTTGGAACTAGAAAGCTTCTTTTCAATATTTACAGATACGGTGTTAATGAGGAGAAATGTGGATGCCTCCAAATATAAATTATTTTTGCTCATTCCTGGAGTTTCTTCCGTTTGAGCACTCATTAAATTAATACCTAAAAGAAAAATTAAACCTAAGAAAAATAAATGCTTCATATTATTTTATATTGAAGATGGTTTTATGCATAATAGGGATTTGTTCCCAAGAATAGTAATGATAATTATCGGGGTCAACATGGGGTGGATTTTGGACAAATCCCTATTATGTCCTCTTTGCCTTTTTTTTAAAAACTAAAAATAAAAGCTGTAGCATTGAATCTCGCAGGAAGGTCAAGACCAATAATAATAAGGAATTTTTCATGATAAAAAAATTAAGAGTGGAGGCAGCATCTTGCTGCCTCCTTTTTTTTGGGTTAAAGGGAATAGCCCTGTTATAAAAAATTTGAAAGAACTTATTGCTTCTTTTAAATATTCATTTATAACATAAATTGAGCGTGGAAGTCTCATACTACCCCTTCTCTAATTTGGAGAGTTAATAATTAGAATAAGGGTTTTCTTATAAAAATGAAACTTCAACTTATTCCAGATTTTTGTAGGGGCAATGCCTTGTGCTTGCCCAAATTTAATGAAAAACACCCCAAAAAGGGCAAGCACAAGGCATTGCCCCTACAGGATTATTTACAAAATTGAAGATTTTTGATATCACATTTTTTTTATAAGAAAATCTTTTAATTAGAATACTACAAAGGTGGGGTTTTAGCGCAAGCAAAGTTTACACTTATGTAACTATCGTTTACACTCATGTTGCAATTTTAGGGAGAGACATATATACTATTGTAACATAAAAAAAATAACTAATTGATTGTCAGTTACTTACGAAGGAAAGAAGGTGCATGCCCAAAAGTTTCAGAAAATACTCTAGAGAAATAGGAGACTTCTCTAAAACCAACATCAAAGGCAATCTCGGTAATAGATTTATTGGTTGTTTCTAATAATTTTTTAGCTGCTTGGAGGCGAATAGAACGGATAAGGTGACTGGTAGAATGGCCAGTTAAAGCGATTAATTTCCGGTGAACTTGTTGGCGACTTAAGAAAATACTTTTACAAAGTATTTCTACACTAAAATCGACATTATCCAAATTATCCAAAATAAGTGCTTTCACTTTTAAAAGAAATTCATCTTCTAGTTGAAAAGCAGGGTTATTATCAGCTTGTGGAGTATTTCCATTGATATATCTACTTTGTAATTGTGTTCTAAGTTCTAGGAGTTTGCGCAATCTTACTTCCAATTCTTGTGGTTCAAATGGTTTTGCGAGATAAGCATCCGCCCCATGTTCTAGTCCTGCAATTTTATCGGCTACCGTTGCTTTAGCAGTCAATAAGATGATAGGAATATGACTAGTTCTAGTATCTTTTTTTAAGGTCGCACATAATTCAAATCCATCTTTTTTGGGCATCATCACATCACTAATGATAATATCTGGGATGAATTCAATGGCTTTATCAATGCCTGCTTGTCCGTCTTGGGCAAAAGACAATTGGTATTGTTCTTCCAAACAGGCTTTTAAGTATAAGATAACATCCGTATTATCTTCTACAATTAATAATTGAGCTTGAGTTTGGTTTGGCTGGTCATTTGTTTCTAGAGATAAAGCAGTAGGTAATTGGGCAGTTGAAAATGCTTCCAATGTTAGGGATGTTTCTTTGATAAGTTCAAGATTTTTTATCGGTGCTGCTTGGGAGGTAACAGGTAGGAAAACCGTAAAAGTAGTGCCTTCTTGTAGAATGCTGTTGACTTTAATGTTTCCATTTAATAAATGAACCAATTCCTTAGTCAAAGCTAAACCGATGCCTGTCCCCATTCCTTGCTGATCATTAGGAACATCCGCTTGATAAAATCGGTCAAAAATAAAAGGGATATTCTTTTTGGAAATGCCAATACCAGAATCTTGTACTTTTATTAATAGTTGAGTATCCTCTTGTTGACCAAGATGTAAATTAACCAAGCCTCCCGCAGGCGTAAATTTTATCGCATTTGATAAAAGGTTAGACAAAATCTGTTGTATTTTCTCTCGGTCAAAATCCATGATAAAGGATTCCATTTCCCTAGAAAAGTGCATCCGAATATTTTTTGACTCTGCATAGGATTCAAAAGCTTCAAAAAGGTATTTGATAAAAAAAATAATATCTCCCTGTTCCATTTCTACCGGCATGGACTTAGATTCCAATTTGGATAAATCCAACATTTGGTTGATTAATCGTAATAATTGGTTGCCGTTTCGATTGACCAAGTTTGCGGCTTCTTGATGTCGAAAGCTATTTCTATCTTTAAAATACCGATTCATTTTATGGTTCATTCCCAAAATGACCGTTAAGGGGGTTCTAAACTCGTGAGTGATATTGGTATAAAGATGTGCTTTGGCTTCATTCAGTTCTTTAGTTCTCTGGGCTGCGGCTTTATCTGCCTTAAGGCGATTGGTTCGATAGCCAATACTGACGGCTAATAAGGTTAACATGGCAATAATAGCGATTCTATAAATGTCGAAACCATTATAGGGAAGGTCTAGGATATAAGGATCTAATAGAAAATGTACTAAAAGAAAATGGCCATTCATAAAAATACTGCTTATAAGTAATGGTAGAAAGGCTAGTAAAAATACTTTTTTAGACACATTTTTTTGTTGTGGTGCTATAAAAGCCATGACTAAGCCTGTTACTAGCGAAATTAGAATCAGCAGTAGTGCAAAAAGAAAAGCAGGTTCACGTATAGCATAATAATAATAATCGACCGTCATTTTATAGTTCCACCAGGCATTCAAATTACCAATAGCGGCAATGATAATGAAGACTGGAATAAACCATCTTGAAATAAAAGAGGCTTTGGCATAATTAAAATAAGTTTCTGTGAATTTTAAGAAACCTACTTCACATAAAAAAAAACCTAAAATCATTAAAGTAGCACTTATGTTTTTCCCTTCAGGAAAGGGTACAAACATAAAGTAATTGTCTGAACTAAAACCGAAGACAAAAAATAAGCCCAATACAAATAATACGAAATATAGATGAATTCGCTCCCTTTCTATCAAAAATAAAAGGAAGAAAAAAATACCCTGAATACTCAGTATGCCATAGAAAATTCCATTTTCCCATGCCTCCTTAACCTGGTTGGGAAAGAGCTCGGATGGGTCAACATGACCCAACGCAATCTGGTGCGTTAAATAATTAGGGTCAAGCCCTTCCATTCGAATAAAAAGATCAATGGTGTCGATTGGGCTAAGATCCAATTTAATAAAATTAGCCCAAAAATTAAAGGGACGCTCTTCTAAAGACACCTTGTCGCCCGTTCGTTGATGAATATAGCTATCATTCCCATCTGCCCAATAAGCATCTACATAATCAAAACCATACCGATAAGGAGTGTACAGGGTTTGTTCGCCATTAAAATAGGGGCTACCATAAAAACGAGTTTTTATCCAATAGACTTGATTGGAGACTGGTTTTGTGCTATAGACATCTTTCCAATCCAGCTGATTCCAATTTTTTGCGATGGAATCAATATTGACTGTGCCCGAAGCATCAACATATATCTCTTGATTTATAAAAAAATTAACATCAAAAGGAATACGTTCAAATAGATGCTTAGAGCTAAAATGTCCTTTAAATGGATAGCCTTCAAAAAGGGTCGGATGCATTGCTTCTTTAAGTAAAGAGAGATTTATCCGCTTGGGTCTTCTTTTTTTGTCTTTCATTGCCCCTTTATATCGAACATATAAGGTGACCAGTTCATTTTGTTTTATTTCAAATCGAGCCAGATTAGCGGCAGAGGGAATTGATTTTTCTTGTTTAGACAAGCCAAATCCTGACTGTTGTTGGATGACACTGCCATCTGCTCGGACTAACCAAGCGTCGTTATATTGCCAACCT
>Ga0208544_10001223_pt1 | contig 18194 bp, 13 predicted proteins | sample DEB08_DNA_9_FD_184526 | JGI IMG/M metagenome (GOLD analysis project Ga0208544, IMG submission 184526) | Aqueous microbial communities from the Delaware River and Bay under freshwater to marine salinity gradient to study organic matter... | ecosystem: Environmental > Aquatic > Marine > Coastal ... | reverse complement strand
ATTTCCCGCTGACGATTAGTCATATTTATAGCTGGTGTTGGACGTCCTCTACTCATAATTTCTGCTTTTTTTGAAAAACCGCAAAGTTACAATAAATACTATTTAGAACTTCATGCGTAAACCACTAGCTATCTTAATTCAAGTAGCAAACTGATAGTATAAGTTTTAGCTATATTGATTACCTCATTTTTTTGATCGTAATTAGGAGCTTTAGCTTCGACTCTGTCTGTAGGTTTAGTGATTTCTCCAGCCTTTTGAGGAGCTTTAGCTTCGACACCGTCAGAGATACGGTGTCGGAGCGATGCTCCTTTTAGGGATTTTATCGGATATTCAATATTTCTACAGGCGGGGTCAGGGCTAAAGCCCTTAATTATTTTCCTTTTTTCAAACTTATGGAGAATCAACACGCCTAAAGACTGTGCTACCAATAAATTTATATCGTCCGCAACTTGAATTGTTTTAATTAATTATTTTAAACGGGTAAGATACGAGAAGGGAAAGTGCAAGTACAATTTTAAATTAAAAATTTTCTGTTAATATCTCTAAAATAGACATTTTTAACAATTCAACTCCTTTTATCAATTCATTTTCATTTAAGGATGCAAAACCCATTCGAATGGCGTTTAGGTTTTGTCCTTTTTTATCTTGGAAAATAGACTTAGAAATTAAGACCCCGTTTTTAGAGCAGACTATTCTTAATTTTTTTAACCGAATTTTTTTATCAAATAGCACCCAAACCGCTAAGCCTCCTTCTGGAATGGAAAATTGTATAAATTGACCTATTTCTTTTTGTAATAAATTACAAAAAAGGTCTCTTCTTTGGCGATAAATTTTGAGGGATTTTTTTAAATGTCGTCGAATAATGCCATCTTTGAATAATAAGGCAATTGCTTTTTCCATCGCTGTATTTCCATGACAATCTAAAAAACGACTCAATCTAGATAAATCATTTATGAAATCCACTGGCGCAATAATAAATCCTAACCGCAAACCTGGCGCTACGATTTTACTTAATGACCCAACATAAATAACGCTCCCTGCTCGGTCGGAACTTGCCATAGGTAAAATAGGGCTACTAGCATAATGAAAATCGTAATCATAATCATCTTCGACAATGGCAAAATGATATTTTTCAGCGAGTTGCAATAATTTCACCCGACGGGCGGCAGTTAACGAAACGGTGGTTGGGTGATGATGATGTGGCATAACAAAAACGGCTCGAATGGTTTGCATTTGACAAGCTTTTTCAATCGCATCTATATCCATTCCTTGTTCATCGACTGGTACGGTCACCAATTCTCCACCAGCGATTTGAATAATATCTTTCGCTACTTTAAAACTGACATCACCGACAATCACTTTGTCCTTTGGCGCTAATAAAACCCGAAAAATATTAGAAAATGCCATCAAACTACCTCTGGTGATAATGAGGTTGTCAACGCTAGTATTGATACCCCTAGACTCGGCTAAGTATTTCACGATTTCTGTTCGTAATTGACGATGCCCATTAAAATTGGCGGCATAATTCATTATTTTTTTATCTCTTTTGCTCATTAATACACTTCCCATATTTTGGGATAATTCTTTTAATGGAGCTAATCGAACATCGGGATACCCTGTATCAAATACATATTGAATGTCCTTTAAATTAGGTGCTTGGTAATAAGCCAAAAAATCTAGTTGTTGATTCAAACCAAAATGACTTTGCTGATGCGCCTCATTTAATACCCCAATAGGTAAATTTTGCTTATGAATAATTGGAATATTGGTATGAATAAAAGTTCCTTGATTGGGTTTGATTTCTATCCAACCTTGTGCTTCTAATTCTTCATAAGCAAGCATTGCCGTTCGCCTACTCACGCCTAATAATTCAGCTAATTTTCGCCCTCCTGGTAGCTTTAAGCCAACGGGAATGGTACCTGCCGTAATCTGCCGAATAATCGTACTGGCAATTTGGATGTATAGCGGGCATCGTGCAGTACGGTCTAGTTTTATCAGGGTTTTGAATGGTAACATATCTGTAAGGGCTATTTTTGAAATTTAACACATAGTCATATAGTATTTTCACATAGCGAACATAGTATAATTCAGCATTCAAAACTACTACTCCATACAAATCTAGTAAAGAAAACTATGTGTTTATATATGGTTTGGCTAAACACAGTAGCGGCGCATAGGAGCCGCTATTGATGTTTTAGCCTTTATTGTGGCAGTATTTTTTAATCTGCATACTCCAATTTATAGTAATGATTTAGATATGAATCCCAATCGGGGTTATCTGATTTCTTTAAGACATGTTCCACCCACAAATTTCTCTCATGCCACAATATGTTCATCTCCCAAACACAAAATTGTAATCCCTTACTCGAAAAATCTACAAACTTATTGGGATGCTCATAGTCAGAAGTATAAACATGACCTTGAATAACATTTTCGTAAATCCACCAATTTACGACAACTAAAATACTATCCTTTGCTTCATGAATAATTACAGTACCGATTTTATAATTCGGAAAATCATTTATTTGAGATTTTTCCTTTATCCAATCTGGTAAAATCGCTTTTATTATATTTTCTATTTCTGGCGTAACTCTTAATTCATTATATTTCATGCTATACAATTTGAATTTCCAATCGCCGAATTCGATTATATCTAAGTATTTAACTGCTCTTTTTTTGAATTTTTCCATATGATTACTTTTATTATTTCTAATGGTTTCATACCATTATATTTTGATTTTTTTTGTTTTATTGCCACCAACTATTGACCTATGTGTTTAAAAATCTATTGTTTGACTTCATTAGACCGAACACTCAATCAAATATTCTAGCATTACAAACTCCGATTAATCCGATTCAATTCTGATTTAGAAATTTGTTTGCCACCAAAATTATTCGTTCCTAATTTTCCAAAATTCCAATTTAAAGATAAGCGAATATAATGAAAATCCAATTCTGATAAGTAGGTCATATACATCCGATTAAAATTAGAGATGCCCGTAAATTTAAATTTATCAAACACATCATTTCCCCACAAAGTAGTGGTCAATTGATTATTAAAAAACTTTCGAGACAGCGATAGATTCAAATAAGAAATTGGATTATCAATATAAACCCCATCGACTCTAGAAGAAGTATAGCTATAATTGGCAGCTAATTTAAACGACCAAGGAAGTTGCAACGATTGATTAATTTGGACATAATAGCCCCATTTGTTATTCACTAATAGATTATCTGTATCGGGTACTTGATGGTCGTCGTAAAAAGTGCCGACTGTAAAATAGGCACTATATTTTTTAAAATTAATCGGGCGGGAAAGTGCTGCCGAATACAATGTAGTATGTCGAAGGTTTTCTTTAACAAAACTAATAGCTTCTGGATTTTCTATATCTTGCGAACGAAAGATTTGATTAATTTTATTTTTGGTATAAATATAATTTAAGTTAAGATTCCAATTTCCCCAATTAATATTGGTCGTGATAGCATGACTGTATTCAGGGACTAAATTAGGATTGCCTTTGAGGGACACTAAAGAATCCACAAATAGCACATAAGGATTTAAATCTTGAAATAGCGGTCTATTTATTCGATAACCATAATCAATGCTTGCAGTTAATTTATCATTAAAAGTTTGACTTATAGAAGCAGAAGGAAATAGGTTAAAATAACTTCTATCATAAGCTTGTTCTGTTCCTGTATTCGTAGAACTACCTTCCGTTTGCGTCCATTCACTTCTCAGCCCTGCGGTAAATTTCATTTGCTTGCCTTGCCAATTAACTTGGCTATATGCTGCTAAAATATTTTCGGAATAAGCAAAATTATTGCTAAATTGAGGTATTTCAAAATACGTACCTTCTGGGTCTTCGCCCTCAAATTTAAGGGAACTATTATTGGTCACATAAGCATTTTTAAGCCCATTTTCTAAAGTCCATTTTTTGTTAAATACCTTTTTGTAATCTGCCTGAAAAGAATATATCCGAATGTCATTTTGGTTGACACTTTTTCGATTAATTGGCGTGGTGGTATTTTCTTTAGCAAATAACTGTTGGTTGCGTCCCTTTCGGTCAAAATCATAAGTAGCGAATTGACCAACTAACTGAAAATTAGACCCTAAAGTATCCAGCGTATTTTGTAAAGAAAGATTTATCGTATTGCTGATTTGGTCATAAAGACCAATAATTTTTCCATCAATCGTAAAGTCAGCTACCTCGTCCGATAAGGCAGTTCGCAGATTATCGGCTTCTTGATCTCCAGTAACTGCTGCCCCCGTATATTGCAAATTTAATTGGAGATTCGATGAAAATTGATAGGTTGACCGAAAATTATAATCATGGTCTAACCGCTTATTTTTTTGGACAAAATAATTATCAATTTCTGAAAAAGTGGTATTAACTTGATTGGTTCGAGTTTGTCTATTTCGCCCGCCCCATTGCCACGGTCGAATCCCATAACTTGCTTGCAATAGCAATTTATCGACTTTATAATAAGTATTGGCTTGAAAATAAGACCGATAAAACTTCCCTTTTCCTGCCCGTTGTAACAAACCGATTTTATACCCTTCCAAGGTTTTACTTTTGGTAATAATATTAATCACGGCATTCCCAGCGGCATCGTATTTGGCAGAAGGATTTTCTATGATTTCTACTTTTTTAATATCATTGGAAGAGAGGCTACTGAGGATTTGCGTAGAAGAAATTTGTTGCCCGTTAAGATAAATAAGTGCTGCCCCTTTACCAATCACAGAAATTTGGCCGCCACGACTAACAAAGACCTTTGGCGAATTTTGAAGGACATCTAATGCTGTTCCTGCTTCCTGTAAAGAAGTATTGGCAACATTTACGATTAAATCTGTTCCTCGTTGTTCAAATACCTTTTGTTGAGCGACTACTTCTACACCTACTAATAACTGATTGGATAAGGTTAGTTTACCTAAATCTAATGGAGTTATTTGTTTACTATTATTTATTTGTTGAAAGAAATCTTCATACCCTAAGGCGGTTATATTTAATAAAAAAGAAGTGGTGCTTATCTTGTCTACTTGAATTTTGCCATCCATAAAAATAGCTCCTTTTAGTAAACTGGAATCTTGTGGATTTAGTAGTAATACATTTCCCAACTCGATTGGCTTCGATTGGTCATCGACTACTTGGGCAGTAATAGTATAGGCGAAATTTGGATTGTTTTGTGCATAGATGCCGTTAAGTGCATAACTGAAAACAAGCAGTTGTATTAGAATTAATTTTAGGTTCATCTTTTTTGATTTTACATGATCAATAAACTAACGAACACAAAATTATTCACAAACCGACCTCTTTTTATAGACCAGTTTTAAGATATAATAGATACCGGTTTGTAAAATAGTCCAAGTTATGGATAGCTGGTAGATTGAGTATAAAATGAATAATTACAGTCTTTGGACTGTATCAAATAGAAGCCAGTAAATTCAATTTTAACAAACTTTGGCAACTAATAGGAAGTTATTAGTTGCCAGAATTAGTTAAAAGAAGGGCAAGAATAGCTTATTTTTGATTTTTCAAGGTATAATAAACGTAGTTTGTGATTGATACCGTTTTGGAGATAGTTACATTGTTTGAATAAATAAATCGAAGAAATAGCAATAACAACAAAAATGGAATTTAAAAAACGCTTAAGAGATGCCGTTCCCTTATTTTTCAAAAGTAATGCTGACAATCCTAAAGAGGTTGCGAAGCAGGTAAAGTTTGATACTTTTGGCGGTGTCTTTACGCCTACTTTGTTAACGATTCTAGGCGTAATTATGTACTTGCGACTAGGGTGGGTCGTCGGGAATGCTGGTTTATTAGGTGCTTGGTTGATTATTTTATTGTCCTTTTCTATTACGATTTGTACGGCTTTATCGATGTCTTCGATTACCACCAATATTAGAATTGGGGCGGGTGGTGCTTATGCGATTATCTCCCAAGCGCTCGGTTTAGAGGTGGGCGGTAGTTTGGGCATTCCAAGATATGTCTCTCAAGGATTAGCGGTCACTATGTATATTTTTGGGTTTCGAGAAGGGTGGTTAATGATTTTTCCGCAGCATTATCCTTTTTTAATAGATGTTTCCGTCTTTATATTGCTCTTTTTGATTGCTTATAAAAGTGCAGATTTAGCCATTAAAACCCAATATTTAATTATTGGTATTATTGGACTCTCCTTTATTTCGATTGCCGTTGCTGCTTATCAAGGGAGTATGCTATTTTCTTCCGAAGAAGTGATAAAATGGGGTAGTTTTAGTGATGTCGGTGTTGCTTCAGATGCTGGATTTTGGGTGGTTTTTGCCGTCTTTTTTCCTGCTTCTACAGGTATCATGGCAGGCGCAAATATGTCTGGTGAATTAGCCGACCCTCGCAAAAGTATTCCTAAAGGCACGCTTTGGGCAATTGGCATCAGTTTGGTCATCTATTTAGTCTTGGCTTATTGGATAGCTCGGTCTGCTACAGAAACCGAATTATTAACCAATTTCAATATTATGATTGAAAAATCATGGTTTCCGCCACTAGTTATTGCAGGCGTATTAGGGGCTACTTTTTCTTCTGCTTTGGCTTCCATAGTTGGTTCATCTCGGATTTTATACGCCATGGGCGAACATGGGGTTTTGCCAAAAGGAGATTGGCTGAAAAAATTAGATAAAAGTGGTCAGCCTCGGCATGCCATGTTGGTGACAGGACTTATGATTTTTGCAACGATGTTATTGCGAGATTTAAATGCTGTTGCGCCTTTAGTGACTATGTTCTTTCTGATTACTTATGCTATGCTGAATCTAGTGGTGATCATTGAGCAACAATTAGGCTTAATTAGTTTTCGACCACTTTTTACCGTTCCTAAAATCATTCCTTGGTTAGGCTTAGTTGGAAGCGTATTGGCGATGTTTATTATCAATCCGACGATTAGTTTAGTCTCTTGGATTTTGGTCGTTTTCGTTTATGGAATTTTAAGAAGAAGCAATATAGAAACCCAATTTGAAGATGTGAGAAGTGGTTTATTTACTTCTTTTTCTGAATGGGCTGCTAAAAATACAGCAGGTGGAATGGACAAACAAGAAAGAGCTTGGAAACCTAATTTATTAGTGCCTTTAACAGAAGTAGCGACTGTAAAAGGAGCGTATTCCATCATTAAAGACATTGCCGCACCAAGAGGGGCAGCGATGTTAATGGGCATAGGAAAAGGGAAAAAAGTGCCTCAGTTAAAAGAGCGATTAACATTAGTTTCGGAAGCTTTCAAAAAGGATAATTTGTTTTCCTCTACCACGATTATGAAAACGAATAGTTTTGGCAAAGGCGTCAACTTTGGCAATCAAGCTTTAGGCGCTGCTTTTTTTCGACCCAATATTATCTTTTTGACGATGTTGGAACAAAAAAGCTCCATCCGAGATTTTCCTGCCATTATTCAAGAAGCAAAAGAATTAGAAGTTGGGATTTTATTATATGTCCATCATCCTAAAGCGCTATTGGGTCAACAGCAACATATCAATATTTGGATAAAAGACCGAAGCCCTACTTGGGATATTGATGATGGTCAACCCAATCCCAATTTATCCTTATTGATTGCTTATCAGCTCAAAGTGAATTGGAACGCAGAAATTCGCTTGTTAACGGTAATCAAACAACCAGAAGAAAAGGCAAAAGCAACCGCTTTCCTAACCGAATTTATTAATTTATCTCGCCTACCGATTAAAGAAACCATCGTCCGAGAAGGTAATTTTTATGACAATTTAACAACTGCTCCACTAGCAGACCTGAACATTTTCGGTATTTCTCCAGGCATGGCAATTGAAGATTATCAAAAAATAGCCAAGGTAGTGGATACTACGTGTATGTTTATTATGGATTCGGGGCATGAGAGTGTTTTTGCATAAAGAAGCAAAAGATTATGGAGCTAGTGGCTCGATTCATAAATGATTGACAACAAATATTTAGAGTTGTGATGTTGCGATGTTGCCTTGTTCTATCGACAACATGGTAACATTGCAACAACACAGTTTTGGAAATGGAAAATTTATTTAATTAAAAATTTAAACCTATGCCTATTTTTACCTCTTCCCGTGAAAAACGACTTTGGTTTTGGGTGTTGGTCGTATTAGTAGCGATTTTCTCCACGCTTTTTATTGGACAACCATTGATTCAACTATTCAGCAATCAAGATATTCAAGCAGTCTTTTTTGTGCTAGGAATGGTATTAGTTGCAGCCACTATTCAACAACGCAACGAAAATTAAATCGTCAAAGGCTTAAATCACACCACTACATCAAATTCAGACACTCCCTTTCAGTCCAAATCTTTCATTTCTTTTATAGTGGCTTTGCCAACCTTTTTCATAGATTTTTTCAATTGTTTGGTCAACTTTTTAGAGGGAGGAAGAAGAAGTATATCCTCTATTTTAGGTAAAGCTCGACCATACCAATATCCCCAAGACCAGATAATGGCTCGTTCATCGACTATACTCTTTCCTAAAAGCGTAGCTTTTTTAGATAAACTGCCTTCTATTTTTAATCGTTTTAATGCGGCATGTTCGGTGATTTTTAGTACATCCCTTGCTGTATTTTCAGAACTATTGCAAAGCATAACGGCGGAAGACAAAGCACTAATCCCTACATTTGCTAGCGTAATAGGCGAAACTTTGTCAATCCGATCTGCATCTGTATGATAAAAAACATCCGTAAAATGCCATAATAATAAGCCTGGAATTTTCGCATCTAGAAAAGGCTGATGGTCACTCCCTCCTTCAAAAGGATTGGTATTGACCGTCCATTTGTTGGTTGCTGCTTGCTTTCTACAAACAAATTCGATGAAATCATTAAAATAGTGAGGATTGAATTCTTTTTCATCTACTTCCCCAGCTCCCCATTCTGTATGTTTATCGGCTCCTCTAGTCCAGATAGCGGAGGGGTCTGGCATTTTTTCTATTAAAAAGGTGCCGCCAGTCTTCTTTGTATCTTCGCCTACCATATCCAAACTCATTCCCCATTTAATCCCAGAAGCTCGTAAACTATCTTGTTCTATATACCGACGAGTCGAACGAATTTCAACGCCCCATAAAAAGGTAAGCGTCCTATCGGGAGAAATGTCTCCTTTATTAACCAAATTAGCAGCTACTCTAGCCATTTCTGCCAATGCCCCGACTCCACTAGCATTATCATTCGCCCCAGGTTCCTGCACATGGGCACTAAAAACAAATCTATCTTCTGGTTTTTTACTCCCACGAACTTCTGCTACTAATGCTAGTTCTTCAGATGGGTATAGTTTTGTGTCAATCTGTACCTTTATTTTGAATGTCCCTTTTTCTAATTGAGCCAACAAAGCAGTTCTTGCGGCATAGGATAAGTTAATTGCCCAAGGTTTTATTTTACTGTTAAAAGGGATAGAGGTGAAGGGAATAGAGTGTTGAAATTTTTCTGGTTGATTGTAACTTGGAATGCGGTAAGCCAATATTCCAATTGCTTCTTTTTTTTCAACGACTAGTTTATACAAAGAATAGGCGTGACAATCTGCCATCACAATTTTTCCTTTTAAATCGAGCTTTTCAATTGCCGCTTCCTCGCAAGATTTCAAATAAACAACTTCTGCTTCGATACCTGATACTGGCGTAGGGAAACTATTAATCGCTATCATATTTCGATTACTACTAAAATCGAGTAACGGTTTATCATTGCCTGGTAGATAGACCTTCGCAGCTACTGGTTCCCATGCTGGTTTGCGTAACGGATAGCGCTCTAGCCGATAAGTTAGTCTTGCATTAGGGGCTTTATCTTCTAGTTGATACCCCGCAGATTCCAACACCCGCTGCACATAATAGATACTAGAATCGAAGCCAGCACTACCAGGTGCACGCCATAAATCCCCCACATAAGCAGTTGTTTCCAACGCTTTTTGACCAGAAAATTCGGGACGGATTAATTCCATGTATTGATCCAATTGCGTGCTTATTTTTTGAGCGGAACTCTGGAGTGGGTAAAAGATAAACAAGAATACAAATAAGCGTAAATATCGAATAATCATAAATTTATTTTTTTTAAAATAGCTAACTCCCCATGCATCTTTTCTCGTCCAAACTGGTCTTTCCCATTAAGAAACCACCTTTAAAAGAAAAAAAGAACACCCGATGTTAAAAAATTACCTTAAAATCGCATGGCGTAACCTCGTCAAAAGTAAAGTTACTGGATTTATTAATATTGTTGGCTTAGCCATTGGTATGGCAGTCGCCATTATGATTGGCTTATGGTTAAATGATGAACTAACCTATAATCAATTTCATGAAAATTATGACAAAATAGCCCAAGTTTATATCCATCAAACCTTAAGTAATCGAACAGGAACAGGTAATGCCATTGCCTTACCCTGTGGCCCTACTTTACGCAATGAATTTGGGGAAAATTTTAAACATGTTGCTTATGGTTCATGGAATTTTGAGCAATTGGTTGCTTTCGAGGATAAACGCTTTTTACATCAGGCGATGTATGTAGAACCAGAATTTCCTGAGTTGTTTTCTTTGGATTTAATAGAGGGGAGTTATGAAGAAGTATTAAAAAACCCTAATTCTATTTTGTTAGCAAAATCATTGGCTACTGCTTTATTCGGTAACGAAAATCCAATTGGCCAAGTCGTCCGTCATGAATCTACCACTGATTTAGAAGTATCAGGCGTTTTTAATGACTTGCCTTCTAATAGTGAATTTCATAATGTAAAATTTTATACGACTTGGGAACATTATAAAAATGAAAATCCATGGATGGTAGAATCCGAAAACAATTGGGGAAACCATTCTTGGCAATTGTTTGTCCAACTAAACGAGCAAGCTGATTTTGCCCAAGTCTCCGAAAAAATAAAGGATATAGAATTCAAACATAATCCAGAAGCAAAGCCTGAGATATTTTTGTTTCCTATGTCTCAATGGCATTTGTATTCCAATTTTAAAAACGGCGAAAATATTGGCGGCCGAATTCAATTTGTTTGGATGTTTGGAATTATTGGCTTGTTTGTATTGCTCTTAGCCTGTATCAATTTTATGAATTTAAGCACCGCACGTTCCGAAAAACGAGCAAAAGAAGTTGGGATACGTAAATCCGTAGGCTCGATGCGTGGACAATTGATTGCCCAGTTTTTAAGTGAATCTTTGGTGGTTACTTCTATAGCTTTAGCACTTTCCCTTTTATTGGTACAATTATCTTTGACTTGGTTCAATAATTTGGCAGACAAAACTTTAGCCATTCCTTGGTCAAACCCTATATTTTGGATGCTGATTCTTGGATTTTCTATCTTTACTGGCTTAATTGCAGGTAGTTATCCTGCTTTTTACCTTTCTTCTTTTGAACCGTTACAGGTCTTAAAAGGTAGTTTTAAAACTGGTCGAGCTGCCAGCATTCCTAGACAGATTTTGGTGACCATTCAATTTACCGTATCCGTTGCGTTAATCATTGGAACGATGGTTATTTATCAACAGATTCAGCATGCAAAAAATCGTCCAGTTGGCTATAACAAAGAAGGTATTATCCAATTTTTTAATACTGCTGAATTAGAAAACAAATACGAATTATTGCGAACAGAATTGCTTAATACGGGCGTGGTAGAACAGGTGAGTTATGCTTCTAGTCCGATTACTAATATTTGGTCTAATACGACTAGCTTTCGATGGGAAGGGAAAGATCCTGACGCCTTATTTAGTTTTGGCGTAATGGGCTGTTCTTATGAATTGGGGAAAACCTTTAATTGGAATATAATTGAAGGCAGAGATTTTTCCAGAGATTTTGTCACAGATACTTCAGCCTATATTCTAAATGAAGCTGCCGTTGCCCAAATGGGTATAGAAAATATTGTTGGAAAATTTATTAGAAGAGGAGAAGAAGGAACTCCAGGACAAGTAATTGGAGTCATCAAAGATATGGTGATGCAATCTCCTTGGCGACCGATTAAACCTACGATTTTTTATATGGCAGATGACTGGGTAAGTGTACATAACTTAAAATTGAAACCTGAAATCCCCGTCCAAGATGCCTTGGCAAAAGTGGGCACTGTTTATAAAACATTAAGCCCTTCTAGCCCTTTTGATTATCAATTCGTCGATGAAGAATATGAGAAAAAATTCCGCTCAGAAGAACGCATAGGGAAACTCGCCCGATTTTTTGCCTTTTTAGCCATCTTTATTTCCTGCTTAGGTTTATTCGGTTTATCCGCTTATGTGGCTGAACAACGCACCAAAGAAATTGGCATCCGAAAAGTATTAGGCGCATCTGTAGCCAATTTATGGGCTTTGCAATCCAAAAGTTTTTTAATCCTAGTATTTCTCGCTTGCTTGATTGCCGTACCATTGGCTTGGTATTATTTGGAAGGCTGGTTGGCTTCTTTTGATTACCGAATTTATATGGATTGGACGGTTTTTGTAGTGGCTGGTATTTTAGCGTTAGTGGTTACTTTGGTGACGGTTAGTTATCAGGCTATTAAGGCGGCTTTGGCAAATCCTGCTCGGTCTTTGAAGACGGAGTAAAGTGATTTTATTACTGGATAACTTCTGTTATCCAGTAATTTAAATCAATTGTAAGCCCTCAAAATGTGAGTCGTCAGGAGGACGACTAGATACGGATTCCTAGTCTGGAGACTAGGAATATCGGATACATTGTGAGATGTTCGATGTTTCTAGTCTCATACTAGAAACCACTATCCGTAGGTCTCCTGACCTGCTTAAAAAACTTACCTTTCCCTTCCTTACTTATTCAGGTTCAATCACCCGAATACCTTCAAAATCCTCCAATTTCCCTTGCAGCCCCCAACCGCCAAAAGTTTCTGAGACTGCCAAAATCAATTCATTGGTACCTCTTTTCAAGGGTAAATAGATGGAATCAAAATAGCCTATACTTCCTAAATAACGATAATCCCGACTCCGATAGCTGTTATTACCACTATAGATAATTTGCTGGTTACAATAAACTTGCACTCGGTCAGAATAACCAAAATCTAACCGTTTTATTTGGTCACTATCTGACTGAATGATAACCTTAGCAAAAACAGTATTTATTGCTCTATTTCTTTGATGAAGGATTGCAATATTTGTTAAACCAGTAGCCTCTGCTTTTAAGGTTTTCCAACTTTTGTCCATTAAAAAGGAGGGGACTAAATTTTGTTTACCTGCTATAGCTGTATCGCTAAAGGTAGTGGAAATTTGCCAAGCAGGAATTATATTTTCAGGTAAACTTTCTATATCAAAATCTGGAAGTTTTGTCAAAGCTACCGCATCCGTTTTTTGGTAAAAAAAATTAGCAAAATAAGCAGCTCCAAGAGAAGACTTAATGCCGATACTTCCTTTGGTTAGCCCTCTTTTTAGTTCTCTAATTTGTAAAATAGGTGTTGTTTGGTTATCCAAATATAAATCAGCCCTAGTCCCCGAAACGATTAATTTAAGATGAAACCAGCGACCATAAGGATAATGAAAAAGTGCATTATAGCCACCTTTATGTTCCACTTTCCAACCAATTTGCCCATCTATGATGGCTCGTCCTTGGTCATGATATAATTGCCAAGCTGCCAACCCATTATTAACTGGGGTGTATTGCATCGCATCTGGCTTACCATCTAAGTGTGCCCGCAAATATATCTCTTCATAATTCAATCGGTCTTCCAATCTAAAAAGGATACCAGAGAAAGAACGTTTTTCTTCCATATAGACATCAAATTCAATAATGCCATTTTGAAACTCCACCTCTTTTAACCACGCAATCCCATTTTTTAGCTGAATCGCTTGATTACCTTTGAAGCTGTCGAACAGATGCCCACGGGCATTAATTTCCCAGTTTTCGGTAGTAAAGGGGATAACCTGCCCAGTAATTTGGGTACTAGAAAACAGAAAAAATAAGCCGATTAAAAGATGCCACTTTTGAATGATTAATTTCATGATAATTGTTGATTTTAAAAGCTCGTAATAAATCTTAATTATCAGTCGGATGACCAGATTTATTACGATGCTGTACATTACTTTTTTTACATTGAGTCCAAGGTAGGCTGTCTTGACCAAAATGGGCAATACAAGATTTTCCAAGTTCGTACATGTTCATACAAAGCTGTATATTTAGGGAAGAATTACTAATATTACCCGATGACAATGGTTACACTTGAAAATGTACAGCAATCCCAACAGCTTCAATTATTGCTGCAAGAAATTGAGCAGCAATTACAATGGGGAAGCGGCGTAAATTGGCGACACCAAGATTTTCAGACTTTGAGTGAGAAAATTTTGGACAAAACAGGCAAGCAATTAAGCACAAATACACTAAAACGAATTTGGGGTAAATTGCCTTATAATAGTTTGCCAAATAGCCATACTTTAAACACTTTAGCCCAATTTGCAAATCATGAAAATTGGCTAATTTTTCAATCCAACCACCAACGCAATATAATTACACGAAAAGTAGAGAAAGTTCCACCAAATATTCTATCAAACAAGGTTTCTATTGCTCCTGTTTTGAAGATTTTTGGTATTATTATTTTGCTATTAGTAGTTGCCCTTGCTGCCATTAGTTTGATACCTGAGCCTAGTTTAAAACCACTTAGCCCTACAGTTTTAGAAAGTATTCAATTTAGTAGTCATCCTGTTGCATCTGGCGTCCCTAATACCGTTGTTTTTAAATACGATGTCTCTAAAGTTCCCTCCGATAGTATTCAAATTCAACAAAATTGGGATGAACGCCGTCGGTTCTTCATTCAAAAAGACCAATCTGAAGTAACGTCCACTTATTATTATCCAGGACATTGGAAAGCTAAATTAGTTATAGATAATCAAGTGATAAAAGAGCAGGATATTTATATAAAATCTGAAGGTTGGTTGGCAACGATTAATCGGGAACCAATCCCTCGCTATTTAAAAAAGGAAGAATTAGCGACGGGTGGGTTTTTAGGTGTTTCAAAAAATATTCACCGTGAAATAATGGAAAACACCGCTTCTCCTGAGATTCTAGCTTATCATTTTATTGAGGAGTTTCCCAATTTAGAAAGCAGTAATTTTTCGCTAGAACTATTATTTAAAAACACTTATACCAAAGGAGATGCCATCTGCCAGTATAGTCGCATTGCTATTGATTGTACAGCAGGTGTTTTTTTAATTCCTTTTACGATTCCAGGGTGTGTGGGTGATATATCTATGCGGTTTAATGATGTTCAACAAAGGGGGCACAATCACGATTTCTCTGCTTTTGGTTGTGATTTTAAAGCATGGCAACACTTCAAATTAGTAGTCAAAAATAAAAGAGCCCAAATATTCTTAAATCATCAATTGATACATATCGTTACTTATCAACAAGATGCAGGAAAAGTAGCAGGAATGAACATTAGGTTTGCTGGTGCTGGAATGATTGATGATATAAAATTAAGTGATGGGACGGATACGGTTGTTTATCAAGAAAATTTTGAAAAAAACTAGATATAGATTTCCAGTTTGGAGACTGGAAATATCGAATATCAATAGCGTTTTCCATACCCCTTTAATAGGAATTCGCTAAGCCCCAATCAAATAGATAAATTTGTCGAATAAAGTCTAATAATTTAATTGGACATATTCGCATCTTTACAATTAATCAGTCAATTTAGCATAGATTACTTATTTATTAGTAGGTAGCAAGATATTAAATTGAGAGCCCGTGTTATCAGATTCGACCCAAATTTTACCAGAATGATTTTCTACTATTTTTTTGCAAATAGCCAAACCAAGCCCAGTCCCAGCATATTTACTGCGATTATGTAAACGCCTAAATGGTTCGAAAACATAAGTGGTATACTCTTCCTTGATGCCAATCCCGTTATCGTTGATGACTAGGCGAATATTATTTTTTTCACGGTGGGCGAATATTTTCACAGACGGAATATCGGATTCATTATACTTGATGGCATTTTCTATTAAATTTTGAAATAATAGAGAAATGGATACTTTATTTCCTTGAATTAGCGGTAAATCATTATGTTGAATAATCGCTTTTTTATCCTTTAAGAAATGGCTGTGAGAATGCTTGAATTGCTGAATAACAGCATTTAAATCTACGGATTCCAACTGCAAACCATCCTTTTCTAATCTAGAAAATTTTAAAATAGAATCAATTAATATGGACATCCGTTTAGCGGCATCATAAATCATATTGGCTAGTTGGAAACGCTCTGTTGCTCCTTCTTTTCCCAATTCTTTTTTTAAGATACCAGCAAACCCCTCAATGTTTTTGACAGGTTCTTTTAAGTCATGCGAAGTGATATAGGCAAATCTTTCTAATTCCGTATTTTTAAGTTGAAGTTGCTTTACCAGATTATCTTTTTGTTTCACAATAGTACGGATATCATTTTGATAAAAAGTAATGATGAAGCTAATGCCAAAAATTAACCCTATTATTAGTACCGCAAACCCAGAAGGATTCCATAAAACTGAGGATTCTTGACTAATATAGGCTAAAACACAAGTAAGTAATCCAAGATTCCAAATAAGGCAAATCGTTTTGTGCCTTATTTGTCCTTCATATTGAATAAAAGCTATCAATGAGGTAATTAAGAAAATAGTAGATTCTCCAATACTAGCACTTTTTACATAGAAAATGGCTATCGTAACCCAAAGCGGAAAACCAAAACAAGCTACATACCTAGCAGCATTAAAAAATCGTTTTTGATGTAATAATAGTATGAATAACCCAAAACTTGCAGAAATCCAATTTAAGGATGCAACATAAAAATCTTGGGTGGCGATTAGGATGACGAAGAATAATATGGCTGCAATAATTATTGCCAGCATGCACAATTGATTCAATACTCGAATCTTAATAAATTCTCGTTCTTCAATCTGCTCATGTAGTCCTGTTGTGGCAAATTTATTCCATAATTGCTGGAGCATTTTCTGTTTAAATTAGGTCTGAATCAAATAATACACTAATAATTTTCTCTTGCTTAATTACAACCAAAAATTATTCCACTTCTTTTTAATTTTGAGCACAAATTATTTAGAAAAAAGTAAATCAGAGGAAGAGGGCAGCAATCTTTGTAAGAAAGGCATTTTTTTCAGTATCCAGAAGTAAATTCCTAAAGGAATACTTCTTAAGATAACTTGATGAGCGTCATAATGATTGATGTATTTTAAGTTAATTTTTGAACAAATGGACTTGATTTTCGCAGGTATCAATACATCTTCAGGGCTATGATGAGGTACATTATTGACATAATAATAATGTAAAGGATAAAATAATTTAGAGCAAGTCGGTTCATATAGAAATATAATATGACCATCCTGACTCAACACTCTTTTTAATTCAGTAAGTGTTTCTTCATGAAGGACAAAATGATGTGCGGAAGCATAGCAAAATATCAAATCAAATTGCGCATCCTTTTCAGCTAATTCATAACTTTTTGCAGCGTATGATTTATCAATATTGACTTCAAATATTCTTTCCCAGTTAGTTATACTTTTTACGGCATGAGGGCTGATATCTGTTACGGTAAAATGCGCCTCTTTTAAATAAAAGGATTTTAAAAAACAAGAGGCCCAACCTTGCCCTGCACCAATCTCTAAAACGTTTTTTTTATCACGTATTATCTCTTCATATTTAGTTATTTTATAGTCTAGATTATCGCATTCCTGTAATTTATTTAAAAAATTCAACTTTGTAAAGGCTTTCGGAGATTCAAATCCGCTGTCTCGCCAATAGTTAATTTCTAAATTTTCTTTTTCAACAAGGTCCATATTTTTGGGTCATTTAGATTACAGATTAAGTGATCCAGGTTAATACGTTGAAGAAAGGGAAATGATACGAATTCGCTAAAGAAGCAACAAGAACTCTAATAAATCCAAGTATTAAAAAAATCAGCTAATACGGTATTCGTAGCGGTTTCCATTGCCAATTGAAAATCTTTGGTGGTGACTGATTTGCCATAATATTGTTGGCTGAAGTATTTTATGCCCATCCAAAAAGACTCGTCCCCAAGTTCTTCCTTCAATAAATGCAAGACATAAGCACCTTTAAAATAGACTAAGTTTCTATCCGCCCTTGTTGGATTTGACCAATCCTTAAATACTAATGGTTTATCATTTCCATTGGCCCTTATTTTATCAAACACCCCAAAATAGGTAGCTATATCTTGTTGGTATTTTTCTTTTCCAAATCGATGTTCATTATAAGCCGCTGATAGGAAAGTGGCAAAGCCTTCGTTTAGCCAAAAGTGATTCCA
>Ga0208544_10001218_pt1 | contig 18250 bp, 11 predicted proteins | sample DEB08_DNA_9_FD_184526 | JGI IMG/M metagenome (GOLD analysis project Ga0208544, IMG submission 184526) | Aqueous microbial communities from the Delaware River and Bay under freshwater to marine salinity gradient to study organic matter... | ecosystem: Environmental > Aquatic > Marine > Coastal ... | reverse complement strand
GGCCTGCCATCCGCAACCCGTCGAAGTAACGCTTGCCGCCCTCTGCCCCACCATAGTCGTTCATGGCTTTCCATGAAGAAATCGTTCTGTCTGGCACTAGCTCGCGATATTTCGCAAGCGCGGCCGCGGCATTTTCAGGCTGGTCAGAGAGAGCATACGCCGAAGCCAAAACTGCATGAAATGTGGGATATGTGCTTGAAAGCTTAAGGCCTTCTTGGGCGACTGAAATCGCCAGCGAAATATTTCCTAATTGGAGCTCAGCAAGCGCGGTGCCCCCCTTCGCCGGGACAGAGTAAGGATGGAACTTTCCATATCGCTCAAATTTCCGGAAACAATCCAATGCTGTTGTGGTTTCGCCGCACCAAATCGCAGACCAAGCTGATATGGAAAGCACATTTGCGTCTGATGGATTGCGACGAAGTGCGCCTGCAATCGCATTCCGTAAAGGTGTCGCATCGCGATTTTTCTGAAAATCTGCCAAAGCAATTCCAATGTTGAGGATTGAGCTTTGGCCTCTGAGGCGACGACCACAGGTTACCCAATCTTGAAAATGCCGCTCATAATAGGGCCGCACATTTTCAAGTCCGACCGTCATACCAGCATATGCCGTCCAAATCGCTTCGCCATAGGCATCGGCCAGAGTGGGGTCTCTTTCTATCGCAAGCATATAGCTTGACAACGAATCTACAAATGACTGGGCATCGCTCAGTCGTATTTGGATGAAGCCCTCAACGAGGCACTCTTGGGCCGTTCTATCTGCAGCTGGAATACGGGCAAGGCGGTCACTTTCTGCATCTAGCATCTTGCTTATCACTTCTAGTGATACGGACTCGCCAGTAACATCCTGCCAGTCAAAACTGTCTGATAAGTTTCCATCATACTTTTTAGCCAAAATTTGTTTGCTTGCCGGATCAAACAATCGAGCTTCCAGTCGGAGGCGATTGCCCCTCGACCGCAGCGAAATCTTTAATGCGTAGTCTCCTGAATTGGGGGTCTCCTTTACAGCAACAGTAAGCCAGCGCACAGCAGTCAACTTATCATCAATGTCACCTGTTAGTCCCTCCGCCAACTCGTGGACCTCGACTCGTTCATCAGAGGTTACGACGGGTGAAACCGACAGCCGAGAATAACCATTCGAACAGGTTTGCCTAGTCTGTACAGCGGCCTCGGACAAAGTTGCGGCTTTCTTCCAAATCCGAAGTGAGCGGTCGATATTTTTTAGCGTGTGAAGGCCTGCATCATCGAATGTCGGCGTCAAAGTACCGTCCAGGCTTAAATAAGCGGATTCAGAAATTGCGATGCCCCCAGGCTCGGACCACGCTTCCAATCTCGCAGCGACATTAACACCGTCACCAAAGATATCATCGTCTTCGTGGACGACATCGCCAATATGAACACCAATCCGGAGAGCGATCAAATGATGTCCTGCAACGCGGTCCTGAATTCGAATCGCGCAGTTCACAGCTTCGACGGCAGAAGTGAATTCAACCAGCCAGCCGTCCCCCATCGACTTGATGATTTTGCCATCGTGCCCAGCCACCGTAGGGCCAAAAATTTCTGCGCGAAAAGAACGCAAGGCGGCCAACGCACCTTTTTCATCAGCGCCAACGATACGCGAGTAGTCAGCGATATCAGCTGCAAGGACCGCGGCCAATCGGCGTTCCATCAATACTCCTAAGTCCAATTTCAAACACTATGTATCGCACGACTGATTGTGTTCGAAAACCCCTGCTAGCCAGCATCCAGACCTCGACAAAACGGATTATCGTAGAATGTCGGTTCTGTAGGCGCTACAGATCGGCATTGTCTCAAAGTGACTATCCAGATCGCGATTTGTCGCGTAACTTGAACGAATACACAATCTGCTGGTGGAAGGACTGCGGTCGCTTAGGCTGACCTGTTCAGGGCGAAGAGCGTGGCTCTAATTCTTGTCGCAATTGCATAGCTCGCTAAGAGCGGATTACGCGTTAATGGGGGAGGTGAAAATGCAAGGACGGGCCAGCTATGCAGCCGCACTCGATGGCTTTGATCTGGCGCAGATAGATGACGGGTTCAGCGGCAGCTTCAACGACGGGATCAACGCCTGCGTCGAGTGCTGTGATCGCCATATGGGCGGCGACCACCCTGCCCTGATTTGGATCGGCCAGGACGGCACAAAGCGAACGGTCGGTTACCAAGAACTTCAGGAAGACGCCGCCCGCTTCGCCAATCTGCTGACTGCGCACGGGATCGGACCGGGGGACCGGGTCGCCTGCCTGCTCCCGCGCATTCCCGAGCTCATGGTTGTCATGCTCGGCACCCTGCGTGCGGGAGCGGTCTATCAGCCTCTGTTCACCGCCTTCGGACCGAAAGCCATCGAGCAACGCATTGCAGGTTCCGGTGCCAAGCTGATCGTGACCGACACTGCAAACCGCCAGAAACTCGACGACGTGCAGGGCTGTCCGCCCGTCATCGCCACCAGTGATCTCCGCCCGGGCGATGTAGATTATCACGCCTCCATGGACGGCCAGCCCACCGATTTTGCGCCCGTGATGCTGCGTGGCGAGGACCTCTTTTTGATGCTGTTTACAAGCGGCACGACGGGCTCGCCCAAGGGCGTTGGTGTGCCGCTCAAGGCCCTCAGGGCTTTCAAGATCTACATGACCGACGGCCTTGATCTACGCTCAGAGGACCGGTTCTGGAATATTGCCGATCCCGGTTGGGCTTATGGTCTGTATTACGCCACGATTGGACCACTTTTGCTGGGCAACGCCGCCATGTTCCAAGAGGCTCCGTTCTCAGTTGATGCGACATGCGAGATCATCCGCGACCAGGGAATCACGAATTTTGCCGCGGCTCCGACCGTTTACCGAATGATGATTGCCGCCGGAGATCACGTGCCTCAGGCGCTGAAAAGCCTTCGCGTGACCTCCAGCGCTGGCGAGCCGCTGAATGCGGAGGTTATCAGATGGTTCACCGAGAATGTCGGCTGCCCACTCCACGACCATTACGGGCAGACCGAGGTTGGCATGATCATGATGAATCACCACGGTGTCGAACATGCCATACGCCCGGGAAGTGCAGGGCTGCCTATGCCTGGCTACACCCTCGCCGTGGTAGACGATGCAGGAAAACCGGTTCCGGACGGCGCGCCGGGCAACCTCGCTGTGGATCGAACTCGGTCGCCGCTGTTCTTCTTTCCCGGTTATTGGGGCCGGGAGCATGAAGACTGGGTTGGCGACTACTATCTAACTGGCGACACGGTGGAACGGCACGAAGCCGGGGATTTCAGTTTCGTTGGCCGATCAGACGACGTGATTTCGTCAGCCGGCTACCGGATCGGCCCGTTCGATGTGGAAAGCAGCCTGATCGAGCATCCCGCCGTGCTGGAATCGGCCGTGGTGGGCAAACCCGATGCGGAACGCGGGCATATCGTCAAGGCGTTCGTCGTGCTGGGTAAGGCGGCCGAACCATCCGACGAGCTGGCAGAAGAACTGCGCCTGCACGTGCGCAACAGGCTGGGCGCGCATGCCTATCCGCGCGAGATCGCATTCGTCAATTCCCTCCCAAAAACGCCGAGTGGAAAGGTTCAGCGGTTCCTGCTACGGGAATCCTGAGTGCGTTTGAGCCGTCTGCAGCTTTCTCATTGTCCGACGACCGCAAGCTCCGACTTCGCTGAGTTTGGGTCGTTTCGATGCGGTCCGCTAATGAAACCACAGCGCGAGCGTAACCGCAAAATGGCCACGGCCCGCGTGCCGATCCAAAGGCCAGATACATATCAGCGACTTCCGAGGATGTGCGAGAACTCTTTTGCGAACAGCAGCCGGTACATACATCGGGCTCTCTACCATCGTTCAGGGCCTCGTAGTCTGATAACCGCTTCCAAACGCCAAACACCCAATCTTCGCGTCATCTAACTGAAAAGAAGGGCGCTTTTGAGTTTTCGAAACGTCTACTTTTGGAACACGGTTCAAACATGATCCGCTGCGCCGCCGCAAGACCGCTTCATGCCCAGAGCATGCGTAATTGGGCTGCCCTCTTTAGGTGAGCGGTGAGGCAGCGAGGGATTTAGACAGTCAGCTGGATGTGTGGTGCGCTCGGCGTGTCACGGAGCGGGTTCCACGCAGCTCACTGCCCTAGCTCATCCTTTTGGTCACCATTCCCGAGGGTATCATGGACTTTCTTGTCATCGCCTGAGTTGATAGCCAAGACACTATGGCGGTCAATTGACCTTGGTGCAGGTCGATCTCGCATTGCGATACTCTTTGGGATAGGCATTCGCGAGTGTGGTCATCTTAGCCAAGCTCATGCTTTTCATGCCTTCTTCCTTCAGCATGATGCTGACGACGCAGGCACAGGCCCCCAGGTTCATACCTTCGTCCTTGCAGACCTTTACAACACCGCTATCCAAAGTGATGGTTTCGCCATTATCGAGGTTCACCTCCACGGCTTTGGCAGGCCCGGCCATTAAAAGGCTGACCCCCAGGAAAACAATTGTGGCACCAGAAAACGATACGAGGGATTTTAAAGCTCTGTTCATCATGTCAAAATTCCATTTAATAGTTTGAAAAAAAGTGTAACCGGCGCTGCGTTATTGATTGCACCTGCGCGACGGTAGAGGTGCCGGATTTAACTTTCAATGCTCCTGCTTGCCGCTGAACTTCTGGCCCCAGCTGTTCACAGATTTTTGGCGCAGAAGAAGCGCGATGGGCCTAGGGCCGCATGAGGTGTGATCTTAATGAGCTGGCAAAAACGAGGAATGGTGCCCATCGTCTCAAGATCGGATGTCTTGTGTGTCAGTCCAGAAGCTGATCGATTATTCGGCGCGGTAGTGTCAGATCCCTGAAAGCCTGATGGATCTTTTCGTCGACCTCGTTCAATGGCCGGTTCATGACGTCAAAGCTGAAAAAGTCATGGTTCAGGCGTATGGCCATGAAAAAGGTACTCCCCTCGAACGCCGTCGACATGTGGGATTCCGTACCTTGGAACTGTTTCGACATTTTCAGAATTTTCTGCCCGAAGGACGTATCGAGCTTTGCCATGGCGTGGTCGCGATCGTCGGTGTAGACCTCGAAAGAGCGCTCCAGGTCTTCGGGTAGATCAAGTTTATGGGGCGGGCGCATATTCCGGGTTGCCCATGAATACACCTTGTTCCCCAGTTTTCCGAAATCCGGCAGGAAGACGATGGTCGGCATCGGGTTCCAGCATTCGATTTCCACCAAGATGCCGCTGAACAGGGTTCGGGTCCTTTGTTTGTTTTCGTGGTCGCGGTACTGCTCGACAAAGCGGGCTTTGACGAGTTGATAGGACACCCCGCGCCAGTTTCCGCATATCCGGGGGCCCAGGGTATGGCCGCCCCCCTTGGGCACGAGGCAAAGCCTTTCCAGCCTTGCAAGCTGGACCTCCTCAGCCGAGCAGAATTGTGCATATGAGACATCCGCAAGAAAGTCGCTCAGGATCGGTCGGATGAAGGCGGTCAGCTCGCTTTGCAGCTTGTCACCCCGGCTGAGGCGGAAATACAGGCACGCAAAGCCACCGAATGCGATGGGCATGATCGGAAGAACCGGATCCAGCCGATACGCATGCCATGCCAGAAACAGCGAAAACACGGCAATGGCCGCAATGATCCTTTGACTTCGCGTGATTGCCCTGAGACGCCTGTCTTCGAGTTTCCGCAGGTAGGAGACGATCTGTTCGTCATACACCTTTGCAAACCCGGCTTCATAGCTCTCTTGCTCGACAAAGGGGAAGTCGGCCATGGTTCAACTTTCTACGGTTTCTGCATGGGCATGATAGACATCATTGCAGCGCTGGCGAGGTTTTCTTTTGATGCACCATAGGACTGGTTCGGAAAATCCGGTGCGTCACGCGCGCCAAGTGTCTGGCCGCAGGGGTTTCAATTCCTGATGCTGCAGCAGCCATATGCCGGCGCGCCTGATTTACCCATGCCAAGCAGCAGTGCCTGGAAATCATAAGTGAGGTCTGACATGCCGTCAGAGCAGGCTTCGGTATAGCGGACGATGACTGTCAGGGAGTATTTGCCGTCAGTGCTGCCCATATAATGCGCCCACAGATCTGACCTGCCGATGCCGGAGGCCAAGCGCAGGTAATCAAGGTCGACCAGGCTTTAATAATACATCCGTCAGGGCTGAATCTCAGATCAGGGGCTCATAAGGAAGGTGGGATGGGCGCATCGCTTACGCTATTTATGAAACATAGGGCTATCAGAAAGTGCAAGTTACCCGCCTGTGCACTTGTTCCTGCAAGGATCAATCCCATCGCAGAGCCAACGTCAGGCCAATTTTTGGAAGTGCCCTGAAGTGCTCAAGTCAAAATGCCACTTCGATCATGTTTGCATAATTGTCAGCCAGCATCTTGGCGTCTTCACGGTCAAACTTCACCGACTGTGTCGCCGCCATGTCAATAATGGTTTGTCCGTCGAAAAGCTTGGCCACGTCTACATCAAAGCGCAACTCGGCATCGTCCTGCAGCACTAGACCCTCGGGAATGGAAAATTCGAGCATACGACTGTTCTCGGTAAAACCGACGTGGTAGACCAGCGGGACTACCTCTCCATCACTAAGCAGACCGCCTTCGAATACCAAGAACTTGTAACCGACCTCCCAGTTCCAGGCCATCTGGCTGTTTGGGTCCAGATCGCCTCGAAACTCAATTGAACTGTTGGCTTCAGCGTCCAGCCCAAGCATGAAACGAACTTTTTCGACAGATCGCAGCGGCAAACCGGCAAACTTGAGGCTGTGGGCCCGGTCGGAATTGTCAAAACGAATTAGATGGTAACTATCAGGTTCGGCAAAAGTCTTGCTGTCGCCAATCAAATGCACATTGCTAAGATAAAAACGGAAATCGCGCAGCCGATACTCGCCATCGCCACCCGGGTTTGCATACACAAACTCGTCAAATACGAGGGTGTCTCTCCCTGATCTGGCCTGGAACGTTATGGTCAGAGTGTTGTCTGGATCTGATCGCAGAGTGAACCACCCGCCGAAGAGCAGTGCCAAGACAACGGCTGCGCCGGCTAGCGCGCGTGACATTTGCATCAGCGTTCTCCTTTAAATGGGTCGGCAAACCTTTGATTAGTTAAAAATGTCTCATCAGTGAGCGTGTGCAGGAACGCTATGATCGCATCCATTTCATTCTCACTCAGCCGCAGGCCTACTATGTCTTCTGCACGCCCATAGGCATTGTCGGCTTCAAGGATCAGCGGGCTGAGCGTATCGCTGACTGCGATCCCGTTATTATAGTGCTGCATTACCTCTTCGAGCGTCTGGAACCGGCCGTCATGCATATAAGGTGCAGTTACTGCGATGTTGCGTAGCGTTGGCACTTTAAAGAAACCCCTGTGCGCCGGGTTGCCTGTAACTTCCATCAGTCCGTCAGGCAGTGTTTCTTCAGGGTCGAGGCCGTTGTTGGAAAATCCGTCCAACTCGCCGCGAAATCCAGATGTCAGGAACTGGCTGTGGCAATCGATGCAATTGCCGCCGCGAAGTGATACCTTCGTGTCCGGATGCGCCATGAACAGCTTGCGGCCATACTCCTCCTCTGCGGTAAGGCGCGTGTCTCCGCGCAGATAGCTGTCGTATTTTGAGTCTGCTGAGATTAGCAGCCGCATGAACGTTGCCAGCGCCTTGCCAACGTTGTCAGCGCTGATTTCGCCATAGGAAGCGCGGAACATCTTGCGGTAAGTCCGCGACCCTCGCAGTTCCTCGATCAGTTCGTCCATTGCTTGGGCCATTTCGTCAGGGTGGACGATCGGCATCACGGCCTGCTGTTCCAATGTCTCGGCCCGCCCGTTCCAGAAGAACCGCTCCTGCCCCCACATCAGGTTGGTCAGACTCATCGCGCTGAATGGAAGTTCACCACCGCTGAGTGACGGCGACCTAGCCTGCCCGTCGGTAAACGCCAAGCGCTGGAAATGACATGTGGCGCATGCAGTTTGGTTCGCGCCCGATAGGATTGGGTCATAGAACAGCCGCCTTCCCAGCAAGAAGGCCTCCTCGGTCAGCGGATTATCCGTTGGGACCGCGAACCGCCCGAAAACAAAAGGAGCCGAAAATCCCACTATCGGGGTTGCGTTGGGACTACGCAGTGCGCCCCAACCAATCCACCCCGCAAGGCTCAGCGCAGCGGCAAGCGCTAGCGGAATAAGAGCCCTGAACATGCCGCTTCCTTTGCTTTAGTGATGGTGAACAAAGCCAGAGCCAAACAAGGCTTCCACATTGTCCACACCCTTGTTGTATCTCTCCCTGAAATTCAGTGTGGCAAGACGTTCACCGGTTTCCAGATCATGCACGGAGATCGTGTGCGCATTGAGGCTTGCAATAAAATCTATGTCAGTTGGATCTTCATCCGCTGCGTTCCCAAGATTGAGTAGATTGTTTTGGACTGCAATCAGATCCCGCCCCGAGGCAGACGTATAGAAGATCATATGATGGGCACCGGGATCAGCCACGATATCTGGTCCGGTGGAAACAAGCTCTGGTAGTTTGGCAAGATCGTATCGTTTCACCACGCCAGGCAAGCCATGCGAAATGAACATTTCATCCTCGTTACCATAGAATTCCAGCGGCACAGCTGTGCCATTTTTGGCACCGCTGTAGACAACCTCCGCCGTGCCGAATGTCTTCGTCTCCGCGTTATAGGGTATTGTCCACGTCTCGAACCCGAGCATAGTATTTACCATGATCGCCGGCTCGATGTCCGGATGCATAGACGGACGCGCGAAGAGAACTTCGACCGGCGAGGACGGGAAATCTAATGGCTTTTCATTCTCAACAGTGATGTTCTGGATCGGCTCAAGCGTGTTTAGGTCAATAATTGTCACCGTATTGCCAACTCCTGTGGCCAGATCGGGGTGGATCGTTGAGCTCACGACCATACGGTCCTCGAACGCCGAAATTCCATGCGGATACATAATAAACGGAGCACCCTCGGCAACTTCACTTTTGCGGGCCTCAATGACCTTTACAACCTCATTGGTTTGAGCGTCGAAAACTCCGACTGACCCGCCATCATCTCCACCGGTACCAGCCATAAACGTCACGAACATATACTCTGTACCGTTCGAGTTAGCCCACATGATGTCTTCTCCGACCATCTGCCCCTGCGTGTCGATGCAAGATATGCCTGTCACTGACGGTGCCCCGCTGTCATCACGTGCCAGTCCGATTTCGGCCAAGCTGCAGGCGGGGTCTAGACCGGTCGAGTACAGACGGCCTGTGGGGCCGTAATAGAGGTGGTGCAACGGGTGCACGGTATCTGGCTGCTCCAACTCACTCAAAATCTCGCCAAACTGCTCCGATTCCGGGTCAAGCTCGACAATGGCGATGCTGTGTTTTGTTCCCAAAGTAGGCAAACCACGGAGTAGAACCATGGCCTGGCTTTCTTCGCGCTCCTGCGCCTGCGTTGCGCCAGCGCTCACTGCGAGAGCGGCTGCAAGCACGACCGAAATTAAGGCACTATAATTTTCCATATATTCTCTCCCAAAAAAGAACTGTCTCAGTTAAATCAAGGCGCGGACAGACCTGTGGGTAGGTTGCTGCTAGCCGGTAAATAAAGCAAGAAGATCCTCAGGGCATCTCTTCCGGCCTTCATGGCCCTCACCAAACATACTGCGATTTGCCAGCAATTACAGCTTTCATCCGTCACGGATCCAAAGTCTCTCCGCCCGTTAAGAAAAGTTGCCACGCAGAGCTCTCATTCCGCGTGCTTGATGTCACATCAAAGATTACGGGGGCTCGCTGGGAGCGGCTTAGGTGCACACCTCCGCTCTTGCCTGGCATTCATTGCAAAACTTCACCAACGCGCCCTACGGCGCTCCCTCGCAGCCTCAGGGCTATATGAGCACCTAATGCACGCGCCATTATGTCATGTCGTCGAAAACCCCTAGATACCCCCACATAAACATCCGTGCATGCTGGGACAGTCGATCGCGGTAACGTCGCCGCTGAAAGACCAAGAAACTCCGGTCGGGACCGTACATGGGCTCTTCCGCAATCGTCGGAAGGAGTGTCTAGTTTTTTAGGTTTGACGTTGCAGATATGATGTGGAGAAGCATCCAGTTTCGGCATTGGGCGGAATGTGGACCTTCTCCGCGCCTGCAAGATCGCCGAGTGCCCTTGGCGGAAGCAGACACCCAAAACATCGTCAGATCAATGTTTACGCCGCACCACCGCATGTCGGCTTCGAGCCGATTGTGTTGAAAAACTCGAAAATTCGACCATCAGAATTTTCCGCTAGAACCCATTGAATCATCCAAGTCTGCACCGAACGGTCAGTGTAAGCCATGAGGCTCTCTCACATTGCCAAGTCAGCGTTTTTTGGCCGACCCCCTCGCCGAATTTTTCGACTGGCTTTCTATGGGCCATTTTTTTAGCGGTTTTCGTCAAAATCGGAGTTTTTCAACACAATCAGCCCTAAGCAGACATGTTTGGCGACCCAGAACCATCTTCCCTGCAGCGTTTCTGTGGTTTTTCAACTGACAGTCGGACTTGCTCCATTGGGGAGCATCGAAGCCGCCTGTTTACGCTCCCTTTTGACAGATTGGCCAAACTTGACCATTGTAAATCTGGGAGAATTTGAAATGACGGGGAACGACCGGAAGTCAGTGGCGCTTGACGTCGAAGAGAGCGTCAATCTGCTCGACATCGGAATTGGCGTCTTCGACAGCGCCTTTCGGCTGAATTTCTGCAATCCCGCCTTTCGAAACTTGCGGGGGTATCCGGACGATCTGTGCCGCCCCGGCGTCAGCCTGCACGATCTTCTGCGCTACAATGCGCAGCGCGGCGATTTCGGGCCCGGCGATGTTGATGCGCAGGTGGCCCTTCGCCTCGGAGAAATCGGAGCCTCCGGCAAACGTTCGCTGGAACACAAGATGGCCGACGGACAAGTCCTTTCGATAAGCTACCAACGCACCGAGGAAAAAGGCGTTCTGGTGACGTACCAGGACCGCACGGCGGAACGCCACGCCGAACAGGCCGTGCGGGACAGCGAAGAGCGGTATCAGCTTGTCAGTCTGGCGACGAGCGACGGGATCTATGATTGGGACGTTGCGCGCGACATCCTGTTCAACTCGGAGGATCTGAGCTGCCTTCTCGATCTCGACGAGAGCAACCCGACTTCGAAACGCTGGGCTGATCAGATCCATCCGGATGATCTTGAAGCTTATGTCGCCAGCCTGGTGGCGCATTTCAAAGGGCACACGGAAAGCCTCGAATGCGATTATCGTCAGCGCGCGCGTGACGGCGGATACCGCTGGGTTCGGGATCGCGGCATTGGTGTGCGCAATCCCGAGGGGCGCGTGACCCGCCTTGTCGGCGCGGTGCGGGACATCACCGAGATGCGTGAGGCACATGAAAAGATTGCCCGCATTGAGGGCCGCCTTCTTGGAGCGATCGAGACCATCGCCGACGGCATTCTTCTGGTCGGGCCGGATGACCGCGTCGAACTGTTCAACGACCGCTACGTGCAGATATTCAGCGATGCTGCCGGTGGCGCGGATATGTCCAGTCTGATCGTCAAGGGGCGCGATTTCTTCGAGATGATCCGGGCCGGTTACGATCTTGGCATGTTCAAGCCGCATCCGGACGGGGTCGAAGGCTGGGTTCAGACGCGGCGCGTCGCATGGGAAAAACCGGTGGTGAACTGGGAAATGGAATTGGGCAATGGCCTTTGGATCATGCTCAATGAAAGACGCATGGCCGATGGCGGCCGCATCATGGTTTACACCGACATCACAGAGTTCAAACGCCGTGAGGCCGAAGCGCAGGCGGCCCGTCAGCGCTTCGAGGACGCAATTGAGGCGATATCGTCAGGCTTCGCCCTGTGGGATGCAGACGACCGCCTGGTGGTGAGCAACGCACGGTATCGGGACTATTTCGCGGATCTCGCCGACAAGGTCGTGCCCGGAGCGGCCTTCAACGACATCATCTTGGCCGGAATAGAACGCGGGCAATTCCCGCTCGCGGACGGGGATGTCGAGGGATATCTCAAGGGGATTGCCGACAAGCGGCTCAAGGCCAATGGCGAGCAGCGCGAGCAATTCACGCGCGGTATCTGGCTCCAGGTCACAGATCACCGCACCTCCGACGGCGGGATCGTGTCGATCTATACCGATATCACCGAACTCAAGACCAAGCAGATGGAGATCGAACGGCAATCCGCCATACTCGAGCTGACGCTGGAAAACATGGTTCAAGGCATCAGTCTGGTGGATCAGGAGCTGCGGACAATCGCGTTCAACAAGGAGTTCCTGGAATTGATGCAATTCCCCGAAGAACGGTTCAAGCGCGGCTTCTCGATGGAAGAGGCATTCCGGTTCAACGCAATGCGGGGAGAATACGGGCCAGGCGATCCGGACGAGCAGGTGCGCGACCGGATGGATCTCGCGGCGAAGTTCCAGTCACACAAGTTCGAACGAACCCGCCCGGATGGAACCGTGATCGAAGTTGTCGGAAACCCGATAGATGGTGGCGGTCTTGTATCCACCTACACCGACATCACGGAACGCAAGTTGGCCGAAGACAGATTGAAGTCGGCATTGGCCGAATTCAACGCGGTCAGCGAGCATATCGACTATGGCATCCTGTTCACGGGCCCGGACCTGCGCGCCCGCATCTGCAACAAAGCCTTCCGCGAGATGTGGGGATTGAGCCAGAGCTTCATCGATTCTGGCCCGCACATGCAGCTAATTATCGAAGCCAACCGCCATACCGGTCTTTACGACGTCGATGACGAAGACTGGGACAACTGGATCTCGAACCGCATCGCGACAATAGAAGACGGCAATGTTCCACCCATGGAATTCATACGCGGCGACGGGAAGATCCTGCGGTATCAGGTTGTCAGTCTGCCCGATGGCGGCCGGATGCTGACCTATTTCGACATCACGGAATTGAAGAACCGGGAACACGAGGCGGCCCGCGCCCGGGACGCCGCAGAGGCGGCGCTGATCGATCTGCAAAAAGCCCAGGAGCGGCTTGTCCAATCCGAAAAAATGGCATCGCTTGGTCAGCTCACCGCCGGGATCGCGCATGAAATCAAGAACCCGCTGAACTTCGTGAACAACTTCTCGAAACTGTCCGCCGAGATGCTGGAGGAGTTGCACGAGATCATCGCGCAGCCCATGGGCACCCTCCATGAGGACGATCGCGAGGACGCCGAAGATCTGTTCGAAACGGTCCGGCAGAACCTCGGAAAGATCGCACGGCATGGTCAGCGCGCGGATTCGATCGTCAAGAACATGCTCCGGCATTCGCGCGAGGGGCCTAGCGAACGCCAGACCGCTGACTTGAACGCGATTGTTGAGGACGCGCTGAACCTTGCCTATCACGGCGCGCGTGCCGAGGACAAAAACTTCAACATAGATATGGTCCGGGATCTCGACCCGGATCTGGGACCGGTCGATTGCTATCCCCAGGACCTGATGCGCGTGATCCTGAACCTCGTGACGAACGGCATGTACGCGGCCGTGAAGCGCCGTGACGGGGCCGCAGCCGGGTTCGAGCCACAGATCGCGCTGACAACCCGGGCACACGGCAATCTGGTGAGGATCATGGTGCGCGATAATGGATCGGGTATCCCGAAGGAGGTGCAGGAAAAGATCTTCCTGCCGTTCTTCACCACAAAGCCGCCGGGCGAAGGAACCGGGCTCGGTCTGTCGCTCAGTTATGATATCGTTGTGAAGCAGCATGGCGGGTCTTTGACCGTCGATAGTGTACCCGGAGAATTTACGGTTTTTACGGTGGCTGTCCCCCGAGTGGGGCTTGCGCAGTGAGGACGCAGACGTGACGACGCATATCCTGATGGTAGATGACGAGTCTGACGCGCAGGATCTTTTTCGGCAGAACTTTCGACGTGAGATCCGCAAGGGATCTTACAGCTTTGACTTCGCCCGGTCTGGCCCTGAGGCGCTCGAGGTGATCAAGGCAAAGGCACCGGTGGTTGTTCTGTCGGACATCAACATGCCGGGCATGTCGGGTATCGAGCTTCTGTCGGAGTTACGGACGGAATGGCCCGAACTTCCGGTCATGATGATCTCGGCTTATGGCGATGCGGAAACCGAAGCGAAGGTGCGCGCCCTCGGCGCTGCACGGCTGATGACGAAACCGCTTGATTTCTGCACCCTGAAAGGCGTGCTCGGCCAGATCGTCGGAGATGCGGTATGAAAGCCCCCCGGATCCTCGTGGTCGACGACGAACCTGATGTCGAAGAGCTGATTTCCCAGAGGTTTCGCCGGAAGGTGCGCAAGGGAGAGCTCGAGCTGCTCTTTGCCCATGACGGACAGCACGCACTGGACATCCTGCGCGACAATCCAGACGTCGATATTGTCCTTTCGGATATCAACATGCCGCGGATGGACGGGCTCACGCTGCTCGAGCGTCTGAACGGCCTCGAAAGCGATCTGCGCGCGATCATGGTGTCGGCATATGGCGATATGGGGAATATCCGTACGGCGATGAACCGGGGCGCGTTCGATTTCGTCACGAAGCCGATCGAGTTCGATGACCTCGAAGCCACGATCGACAAGACCCTCGAACATCTGCGCATCCTTCGGGAGTTGCAGTCCGCCAAGGAAAACGCCGAACGTGCGAACCTGATGCTGTCGCGCTATTTCTCGCCCAGCGTGGTCGAGGCGCTTTCGCAGAACGCCGAGGGGCTTCTGTCGGGCGAGCGACGCGACGCGACCTTCCTATTCACCGATTTGGAGAACTTCACACCGCTTGTCGAAGAATCGCCCTCGGACATGGTCGTCGAAGTGCTCAACGCCTATCTCGACGGGATCACCGAGACCATCTTCGACCATAGCGGCACGGTAATGAAAATCATAGGCGATGCGGTGCAGGCCACGTTCGGCGCGCCCGTTGCCAGCAACGATCATGCGCAGGAGGCGGTGCACTGCGCGCTGGCCCTCGACGCCTTCGCTACAAAGTATCAGGAGCAGATGAACAGCGCGGGAATACCGCTTGGCAAGACCCGGATCGGCGTCAACTCAGGTGCGGCGATCATCGGCAATTTCGGCGGGCAGCGCTTCTTTGATTACACCGCCTATGGCGACGCCGTGAACATCGCGGCCCGTCTGGAGCAGGCGAACAAGATCTTCGGCACGCGTGTCTGCGTAAGCGAGAGCGTCGTGGCGCAAATTCCAAACTTCGAGGGGCGCCCGATGGGCAGCCTGCGGCTGAAGGGCAAAGCCGAAAGCGTTACGACCTTCGAACCCCTGCCTCGGGCAATTTCGAATAGCGACGCCATGAACGATTACCGTAACGCGTTCGCCCTTCTCGAGGCCGGTGATCCAAAGGCCAAACAGGCCTTCGCGGCCCTTGTCAGCGTGCATGACGAAGACCCGCTTGCGATCTTTCACCTCGGGCGATTGTTGAGCGGCGAAACTGGGACCAAAATAGCCTGATCTCTGGACTTTGATCGGCCGGGGGCAAATTCGTCCGCATTGTGTGAGTTCGCCCTTAACCCGCTTTTGCGCTTGCAGCGAAAGTCGGGTCTGACGGGTCGCATCGCAGCACAGAGAGTCCGTGTCGAATGGCATCTGTGGGTGGCTCCTGCATTGCAAGCGTTTTCTGTCGATGTTTGCGGTCATTTTCGTCAGTACTGTCGTCTGTCCGGCCTGTTTATGTTTTGGCATTGCCTCCACTGGCCCTCCCTCTCGGGACATTGCTTCGCAATGCCCTGCCGGGCAGTGGATGAATTCCGCGAGCGAGGTTCCAATCGGGTTATCGGCCTCAGAAGAGGGCCGTAGCCATTCCCGGAGTGTCCTTGCTCTTGGTTGACTTAATTCCGCATCATCACTTCAACGTCTTGCATCTCGTAGGCAGTCGGCGCGGTTAGAACGCGGGCTGCCGGTATTCCTGTTTCTTTGTGAGCATCGCCCAGATGGAACGCGCTGCTTTGTTTGCCATCGCGACTGTTGCCAGCCGGAACGGTTTCTCCGCGATGATCTTGGCCGTCCACAAATCCACTTTTTCAGGTGAGCGCTTCGCCATCACGGCGCGAGACGTCATGCCCACGACCAGAATCTTGCGAATGTAGCGGTCGCCAGCCTTTGTGATCTTGCCCAATCGCTCCTTGCCGCCACTGGATTTGTTGAGCGGGGTCAGCCGCAGCCAAGCCGCTAGATCGCGCCCGGTGCGGAATTGTTTTGCGTCCCCGATCGTGGCGACAATGGCCGATGCCGTTATTGGCCCAATTCCTGGCATGCGCATCAATCTGCGCGCATCAGCATTTAGCAGAGCATGTTGTTCGATCATCTTTGAGTAGCCTTCGACGCGCTCGTTCAAACCGATGAATTGGTAGCACTGGATACCAAGCATTCCGTTCGCGATCTCGGGCATGTCCGGGTGATCACCGTCAAGGTGGCGCTTCGCAAAGGCCGTTACCGCTTCGATCCCGATAGGCAAGATATGCCCGAACTCGCGCAACAAGCTGCGGATCATATTGGCCAGCTGGGTGCGCTGCCGGACTGCCAGATCCCGCGTGCGGTGGATCGATAGAATAGCCTGTTGATCCTCGGTCTTGATCTCGACAAAGCGCATCGTCGGACGCCTGACAGCTTCGCAAATTGCCTCCGCGTCCACCGCATCTGTCTTTCCGCGTTTGACATAAGGCTTCACATAGTTTGCTGGCATTAGCCTGACGTCATGACCAAACTTGCGCAACGTGCGACCCCAGTGATGGGCTGATCCAAAGGCCTCCATCCCGACCATACATGGTGGCAGCGCCTCAAAGAACGCCAAAAGCTTCGCACGCTTGATTGCATTGTTGAAGATCACGCGCCCACTTTCTGAAATACCGTGAGCTTGAAAAACATCCTTGGCCAAATCTAGGCCTACTGTCTTAACTGTCATTGGGTGGCTCCTATCCTAGCAGTTGATGACAACTGCACTTTGGCACATTCGATGCCGGTGGAGCAGGAGCCACCCACCTCATCCGGTCTGGCGAAGCTGCGGCGCGGCATCGGCGTGCTGGATGGAAGGCCGCTTTGGGCCGGACGTGCTCATCGCGACAGTCACTCCGCGACCAGCGCTGCTCTGTCTTGGCGCGGTGAGAGGCCAAACTTTCTTGCATATTCGCGCGAGAATTGGGCGGAACTTTCGTAGCCCACGCGAAAGGCTACCTCGGAAACCTTGGCGTCTGAACAACGTAGCGTGTCACGGGCGTGCAGCAGGCGCAGGTCCTTTTGGTATTGCAGCGGCGAGGTGCCAGTGACGGCCTTAAAGTGCTCGAAGAAGGCGGAATTGCTCATACCGACCCCGTCCGCGAGATCTCCCACGACCAACGCGCGCGACAGATCGGACTGGATTGCGCGCGTTGCCTGAAAGATGCGGCTGGCGGTGGTCTCGTGCCAGAGCAGCTTTTGCAACGCGTCGGCATGGGGGCCAAGCAGCAGCCGGGCGTAGAGTTCCTGCCGGGTGATCGGAGCCAGCAGCTGGCGCGTCTCGGCCTTTGCACATTGGTCGAGGTAACGGGTCAGCGCGTCCTGCATCGTGGGATCGGTCGGGCACAGCGTGATCGAGAACGGGTCGTGGCTCCGTGTTCCGCGTGCGGGCGGCACGGTGGCGGCCAGGCCGCGCAGCAAGTCTAGGTCGAGCGGAAAGACCAGTGCGACGTAGGGCGACGCGGGCGCGGCTGTCGTGATCCGCGAGACAACGGGCAGCGCGTGGCTGACGATCAGCGATTGGCCCGCGGCTGCCAATCACTCAAGCAGTTCCGCCGCAACTATTCTGATCCAAACAGAGGCCCGGACGGCAAAGGTGTCGCCAAATATCGCGCCCTGAAACTGACGTGCCAAGCTTGCCCCTCAAAAGCGAAATGCTGCCCAAATGCCGACTTCCGCTCCATCACGCGCGAAGAACACGAAGACGCCCGTCAGGTCGCCCGCGACATTGCCAAGACCAAGCAATACGTCATCTCGATGCGGCTCAGAAAGAAGGTGGAAATGCTCTTCGCCCATCTCAAACGTATTCTCGGGTTGGGCAGACTCCGATTGCGCGGCCCGAACGGTGCAAATGACGAATTTCTCCTCGCCGCAACCGCCCAAAACCTCCGCAAACTAGCCAAGATCTTTCCTGCACCGCAGCAAACGCGCAAAGCCTGATAAGAAAGGCGCTCGCGCCCTGTTCAGAACACTAATTTCTGCACCAGCAACACGGTGTTTTTCCACAGAATCGGCTCGTTGCTGCCGTTCGCTGCACTTATGTCCAAGGGCCGCTTAGCGGGACGAAGCCGCCGTTCGGTTTGTTCA
>Ga0208544_10001212_pt1 | contig 18313 bp, 18 predicted proteins | sample DEB08_DNA_9_FD_184526 | JGI IMG/M metagenome (GOLD analysis project Ga0208544, IMG submission 184526) | Aqueous microbial communities from the Delaware River and Bay under freshwater to marine salinity gradient to study organic matter... | ecosystem: Environmental > Aquatic > Marine > Coastal ... | reverse complement strand
GGTTATAGTAAAAAGCTTAAGCGTAAAGCTTAAACCGTCATAATTTCCTTTTCCTTAACCGCTAATACTTCTTCCACTTTAGAAGAATACTTATTGGTCAGGGATTGAACGCGTTCCTCCGCATCCTTAATTAAATCCTCGCTAACGCCATCAATTGTTTTAAGCATATCATTGGCATCTTTACGTGCTGTTCTAATACCAATTTTTGCCTCTTCCGCTTCTGCGCGCGCGCGTTTTACTAGGTCGCGACGACGTTCTTCGGTTAAAGGTGGAATATTAATCATTACCATATCCCCGTTGTTTTGCGGGTTCAAGCCAAGATTAGCATTCATAATCGCTTTTTCAATTTCGCCGATTAATCCTTTCTCCCAGGGTTGCACCGCTAGGGTACGCGCATCGGGGGTAGAAATATTAGACACCTGTGATAAAGGAGCAAGAGAACCGTAATACTCGATACGCACCCCTTCTAACATCGCAGGGTTAGCTCTACCAGCGCGAATCTTTAAAAGTTCTTTATCCAAGTGTTGAAGCGACTTTTTCATGTGTGCGCCTGTCTCCTCAAAAATTAATTCAATCTCTTCCATAATTTAAAACAATAACTAATTAGCAACTAAGGTTCCTACCTTTTTACCATCCACTAAATCTTGCAGATTTCCTGGTTTATTCATGTCGAAAACAATAATGGGTAAATCGTTTTCTTTACTTAAAGTAAAAGCCGTCATATCCATAACGTTTAAGCCCTTATCGTAAACCTCCTTGAAGGAGATAGATTCGTAACGCGTTGCGGTTGCATCTTTTTCCGGATCAGCAGTGTAAATACCATCTACGCGCGTACCTTTTAAAATAACATCGGCATCCACTTCTATTGCTCTTAGTGTAGCCGCGGTATCAGTAGTAAAGTAAGGGTTACCGGTTCCACCACCAAAAATCACTACCCTACCTTTTTCTAGGTGACGAGTCGCTCTGCGACGAATGAATGGCTCGGCCACTTGATCCATTTCAATAGCGCTCATTAACCGTGTTTTCACACCCGCCACTTCTAAGGCACTTTGCAAAGCAAGACCATTAATTACTGTGGCAAGCATACCCATATGATCTGCTTGGGTGCGATCCATACCTTCACTTGCTCCTTTTAGGCCACGGAAAATATTTCCTCCACCAATTACAACAGCCACTTCTATATTCTTAGCAACAACCTGTCTAATTTCTTCAGCGTAGTCTTTTAAACGATCGCCATTAATGCCGTACTCTTGGTCGCCCATTAAAGATTCGCCGCTTAATTTTAGAAGGATACGTTTGTATTTCATGATGGATTATGATTGGTATTTACCGCAAAGATACAAACCTGAGTCCGATCTAAAATTAGAGTAATAGATTTTCAACAAAAGAAAAACTGGTCTGCTAGATACTGCCCTAAGCACTACCGCATATCTAGCTCAGGACGCATTTTGCTTTAATAGAAAGCAATTCCCATCAATGCAGCCATTAGCAGTTTTATCTTTTGCGTCTTCACCTCATTGCTAGTAATCTTTCTATAATCCCGAGTTTGGCTTCAGTTCCACTGCATCGCCAAACGCATTGCGCTTATAGCCCTCGCAAAAAAAAGGGCCACTTTGATATAATTCAAAGTGGCCCCTTTAATAAGAATTCTAATTTAGACTTAAACGCCTAAACCTACACGTTTGTAAGCAACCGCTTTCAAATCAGCATTAACTGACTGTAAGTATTTTGCTACTGATAATTTACCATCACGGATATAATCCTGTTCTACTAAAGTGTTTTCCTTGAAGAACTTGTTTAAACGACCTTCAGCAATTTTATCAAGCATTGCCTCTGGCTTGCCTTCTTGACGAGCTAAGTCTTTACCAACTTCGATTTCGCGAGCTACTGTTTCTTCGCTAACGCCAGCACGATCTAAAGAAATAGGATTCATAGCTGCCGCTTGCATCGCTACGTTTTTACCAGCGTCTTCAGCTTCTAGGCTTAGACCTACTAGAGTAGCTAATTTATTTCCAGCGTGAATATAAGTTGCTACGTAAGGAGCTTCGATTATTTCGTATGATCCGATTTCCAATTTCTCACCGATAACACCAGTTTGCTCAACTAATTTTTCAGCTACAGTCATGCCGTTAAAAGCAAGAGCTAAAAGTGCGTCTTTGTTGGCTGCTTTATGTTCGATAGCCAAATTTAACAAGCTAGTAGTTAAATCTATGAAGCTGTCGTTTTTAGCTACGAAATCTGTTTCGCAGTTAAGGCTTAGAACCGCACCAAAAGCGTTATCGCTGGAGGCACCTGAAAGCACACAGCCTTCGGTAGCTTCTCGATCAGCGCGATTAGCAGCAATTTTTTGTCCTTTTTTACGTAGAATATCTACTGCTACTTGAAAATCACCTTCGGCCTCAACCAAAGCCTTTTTACAATCCATCATACCGGCTCCGGTCTGTTTTCTGAGCTTGTTTACGTCTGCTGCAGTTATATTAGCCATTTGTATTTGTATTTAATGTTGATTTCTAAAAATTAAAAGAAGGGACAAAATTTAATTTATCCCTTCTAAATATTACATACTCTAAGTTAAGAATAGATTAATCTTCTGCTGCCTCGTCGGCCTCTACATCAGAATCGCCAACTTTGGCTGCTACTTTCTTAATCTTAGCGTCTTTTGCTTTGTTTTTGTCAGAGTTACGCTCTTCTAAACCGTTGCGAATTGCGTCGGTTACTTTGCTCACTAAAATATTAATCGATTTAGTAGCATCGTCATTACCTGGAATCGCGTAATCTACTTGATTAGGATCTGAGTTTGTATCCACGATTGCGAAAGTTGGAATACCCAATTTACGAGCTTCTTTTACCGCAATGTGTTCTTTATTGATATCTATGATAAATAGAGCTCCTGGTAAGCGAGTCATATCAGCAATTGATCCAAGCTGTCTGTCTAACTTGTCACGCTGACGATCTACTTGTAGGCGCTCTCTTTTACTAAGGGTTAAATAGCTACCATCTTCCTTCATACGATCGATGTTTTGCATCTTTTTGATCGCCTTACGAATGGTAATGAAGTTGGTTAACATACCTCCTGGCCAACGCTCAGTAATATAAGGCATATTAACACCACCAGCCTGAACCTCAAGGATTTCTTTCGCTTGCTTTTTGGTTGCTACATACATGATCTTACGACCACTAGCGGCAATTTTTTGTAAAGCTTCTGCGGCTTGGTTTAATTTTGCTTGTGTTTTATACAAGTCGATAATGTGAATACCATTACGCTCCATAAAAATATAGGGAGCCATGTTCGGATTCCATTTGCGCGTTAAGTGACCAAAGTGCACTCCTGCGTCTAACATTTCTTTTACAAACTGATCTGCCATGAGATGTTTAATTGTTTACATTCACTAATTACAACCCCAGGGTGGTAGAATACTAACCCCTCGGATTTGGATACTAAACCCAAATAGATAATTCTTAACGTTTTGAGAATTGGAATTTCTTTCTCGCTTTTTTCTGACCGAATTTCTTACGTTCCACCATACGTGGATCACGCGTAAGAACACCTTCTGGTTTTAGTGCGATGCGATGATCTGGATTGATTACGCATAAACCGCGACTAATTCCTAAGCGAATAGCTTCGGCTTGACCAGTGATACCACCGCCGTCAACGTTTACCATAACGTCGTACTGACCAGTAGTTTCGGTGATTAAAAACGCTTGCTCCACTTTGTAGTGTAAGGCAGCGGTGTCGAAGTAGTCTTTATAATCTTTCTTGTTGATTGAGATTACGCCAGAGCCTTCTTTTAAGAAAACTCGAGCCACAGACTTCTTTCTTCTTCCAATAGTGTGAGTTACAGACATACTCTCCTTATTATTTAACTGTGTTAATGTCAACTAGTTCTGGCTTCTGAGCTTCGTGAGGATGCTCAGTACCAACAAAGGCGTGTAAATTGCGAAACAACTCACTACCTAAGCGATTTTTAGGAAGCATACCTTTTACAGCATTTTCCAAAACCTTCGTAGGTTTCTTCATCATTAACTGTGCTGGGGTAGTGAAACGCTGACCACCAGGATACTCAGTATGACGAACATATTCTTTCTCAGTAGCTTTCTGTCCAGTAAGAACAACTTTATCGGCATTCAGCACGATAACATTGTCTCCACAATCAACATGTGGGGTGAAATTCACCTTATGCTTTCCGCGTAATAAAAACGCGATTCCAGATGCAAGGCGACCTAGGGTTTGACCCTCAGCGTCGACTACTAACCATTTCTTATCAACAGTTTGGCTGTTCGCCGACACTGTTTTGTAACTCATTGTATTCACAACTACTTAATATTTAAAACGTTACCTTGAGTAAAGCTACTCCCCCGAAAAGGGGCTGCGAATTTACAACAATAATTTTCACTTTACCAAACCTTATTAACCATAAATCGTTGAAAATTAAAAGCCTTATACACAGGTAACTTTCAACTGTCAACACAAAGCTTATATTTGCCGCCTTATTTTCCTAATATTCTCTCCCATATGAACAAGTTTTTTTCCTTATTAACAGTATTAGTAACTCTATGTTTTACTAGTGCCGCCCAACAAATAAATCCTGAAAAATGTGCTTTTGATTATCACTATCAAGAGCAAATGAATGACCCTACTCAAAAGGAAGCTTTAATCGCCACGGAAAAATTAATTCAGAGCAAAATTGCGGAAATGAAAATGCAGGATAACAAAACTGCTGCTGCCGTTGTCACTATTCCGGTAGTATTCCACATTATATATGCTAGTTCTCAGGATAATATTTCTATTGCACAAATTGAAGACGGACTGCGAATCTTAAACGAGGATTACCGTCGCCAAAATGCCGACACCTCTCAAACGCGTGCAATTTTTAAACCCGTAGCAGCAGATTTCGAAATACAATTCGCTCTCGCTAAAAAAGACCCCCAAGGAAACTGCACCGACGGTATTACCCGCACTCAAAGTATTGAGTCACTATCGGGCGATGAAGGCTCGAAAATAATAAAGTGGAACCGCAATAATTACCTTAATATTTGGGTAACTCGCAATGTATCTAACACTTTACCTAGCAACCCTAATGGTTATACATTAGGATATTCCTTCTTCCCAAGGAATAATTCTTTAGTTTCTGGTGATGGGGTTATTTTACGTCACGACCAATTAGGCACTATCGGCACTGCCACAGGAAACCCTGGCCGCACCCTTACCCACGAAGTGGGACACTACCTTGCCTTACATCACCCTTTTGCTGGAGGCTGTAATGGCAATGGCGGATCAAACCCCGTAGGAAACGTAGGCGGATCAACTAGTGGCGATTATTGTGCAGACACCCCTCCTGTATTTGAAGCAAATAATGGCTGCTCGCCGATCAACACCTGTAGTAATGATAGCCCCAACCTAACGGATCAGATCGAAAACTACATGGACTACACCGATTGCCAAAACATGTTTACCGAAGATCAAAAAGCTCGTGCTCGCGCGGTTATTAATAGCTCTGCCCTAAGAGCAAACCTTGTTTCTCAGTCTAACCTAATTGCAACGGGGGTGGTAAACCCACCGGCTTGTACTCCAACCGCTATGTTAGAAAGCCCTAAAAATGTGGTCTGCGTAAATGAAGTGGTTCAGTTCAACGACATTTCTGAGGATGGCACCCCCAGCACTTGGAATTGGACTTTCCCCGGTGGAACACCTAGCTCTTCTACCGCCGAGAACCCTACCGTTACTTATGCTAATCCAGGCAAATACGATGTAAGCCTAAGCGTGAGTAACAGCGCCGGAACTAACAGCACTACGCTTACCAACTACCTAAACGTTAAAAGCTCTATTAACCCTTTCTTTAATCTTACTTGGGTAGAAAGCTTTGAATTAGGCAGCATTCCAGCAACGGTTTCCATTATTGATAAGGACCAAAATCCCTTTAAACCATTTAGTGGAGCGGGCTCTCATCTTAGTAATAGCCTAATTTTAGAGAAGGTAAATAATGTTTCTGCTGGTGATGTCGATGAGATTATCACGCCTGCAATTGCTACGGCTGGTGGTTCTAACCTTAATTTATATTTCGATTATGCTTTTGCTGCTCAATCCAATGACAATAACGATGAATTAGAAGTTTACGTTTCTCGCGACTGCGGTGCGACCTGGATAAGACGACGTTTCTACAACAGTGGCCGCTTACGCACTGCCCCCAATACCACGGGTAACTTTGTACCTAACGGCCCCAGCCAGTGGACTACCGAAACCCTGAACTTCGACGCTTATATTCAAAACGATCCCATCTTAATCAAATTTGTATTTAATAATGGTGGTGGCAATAATTTTTATATCGATAATATTCGTTTCGGACAAGGAACCGATGTAAGTATTAATGAGTTTGGCGCTGCTGATCTTAAGCTTTATCCCAACCCCAGCAATGGCCAACTTACTATTAAGATGAGCGACTTGTTGGACAATCAACTTAATTTAGAAATTGTTGACCTTGGCGGCAGATCGGTTTATAGCCAAAGCCTACAAACTAAAAACTCAAGCTTTGAAACTCAGTTAGACCTCGGACTAAGCACTGGTGTTTACCTTCTTAATATTAAAGGTGATCATACCAATTTTAGCCAAAAGCTGATTATCGAGTAGATTATTCGATACGATAAAAAAAGCCCCCTTTACTTTGTTTAGTAGAGGGGGCTTTTTTGCATCTGTTTGTAAAGGTGATACTCAAAAAAATTGTTAGAAGCGATAAATGGCGTCTCTGTGAAATAACAAATTAAAATGAATTTTCCCTACGGAGGCAAAATCACCCAGCAATTCTCCCAGTCCATCTCACTACTCAAATCTCACAGCGTAGCGATCTTAATACTATCAGGCGCTAAACCGCCTCACTACAAAATGCCGAATTAAAAATAAATTTCACTTTCCGCCAACTCACGCGATAAATCGCATGGCTAGGGAACCATCGAATTTCAACTGAACTACCATTGAATCTCGTTTCAGAGGCAGAATCATTAATCAATCTTCCAATCCAATCTCACTACTCAAACCTAATAGCGCAGCGTACTAAGTACTAAACATCAATGCGCCTCCAACCAATTTGCACCATAACCACTCTCTACCAATAAAGGCACTTCGGTTTTTACGGCTGTTTGCATTTTATCAACAATCAATGCGGTCACTTCCTCCAATTCTTCTTTGGGGGCGTCGAAAACCAATTCATCGTGCACCTGTAAAAGCATTTTGGTTTTAAAGGGAGCCAAGGCTTGATCGATATTGATCATAGCAATTTTAATGATATCGGCCGCCGAGCCTTGAATAGGAGCATTAACGGCATTGCGCTCGGCATGTCCGCGTACCACGGCATTTCTACTGTTAATGTCTTTTAAATAGCGACGTCTGCCTAACATGGTTTCCACAAAGCCTTGCTCGCGAGCCAGTTCTTTCTGCGCTTCAATATAATCTCGGATACCGGGGTAGGTTTTAAAATAGCTCTTGATGATATCACTAGCTTCGCCGCGACTTAAACTGGTTTGCTGGCTTAGTCCATAAGCACTTACGCCGTAAATAATACCAAAGTTCACGGTCTTCGCATTGCTACGCATCTCTCTACTTACCTCATCTAGGGGCAGCCCAAAAACTTTAGCCGCAGTGGCTGCATGAATATCTTCGCCATTAATAAAGGCTTCCATCATAGTTTTTTCCTGACTAAGCTGGGCAATTAAGCGCAATTCAATCTGACTGTAATCTGCCGCTAAAATTACGTGCTTTGCATCGCGGGGAATAAAGGCTTTACGCACTTCTTGTCCGCGCTTGGTGCGGATGGGTATATTTTGAAGATTAGGATTATTGCTACTCAATCGACCGGTGGCGGCTACTGCCTGATTAAAGCTACTGTGAATTCTGCCAGTTACATCGCTTACCATATCCGGTAGCGCATCTACGTAAGTACTTTTAAGCTTAACCATTTGACGATAGTCCAAAATCTTTTGGATAATCTCATGATCCTTCGCTAAATCCTGCAACACATCCTCACCGGTGGCGTACTGTCCGCTTTTGGTTTTCTTCGGCTTTGCAATCAACTCCATTTCACCAAAAAGCACTTCACCCAATTGTCGCGGAGAAGCAATATTAAAATCGGGATTGCCTGATAGCTCGTGAATCTCACGATCAAGATTAGCAATGTCTTCCGCTAATTCTGCAGATAGTCGCGATAAAGCTCCCCGATCGAGGTTAATGCCTTCCATCTCCATTTTCGCCAATACTTTTACCAAAGGCGTTTCAATTTCGGCCAAGACTTTAGCGGCGCTACTATCGGCTAATTTCTCTTTAAAAACCTGGGCTAAACGAAGGGTAATATCCGCATCCTCTCCCGCATATTCAGCCGCTAAGGTAGGATCAACCTCACGCATGGTTTTTTGGTTTTTCCCCTTCTTACCAATCAACTCTTCGATAGATTGTGGCTGATAATTTAGATACGTTTCCGCCATGATATCCATATTATGGCGCATGTCGGGATTAATTAAATAATGCGCCAACATAGTATCGAAAAGTGGTCCATTAACCGGCATTTCGTATTGATGCAAAACGCTTAGGTCGTACTTTAAATTCTGACCAATTTTCTCAATTTCAGGATGCTCAAAGAAGGGTCTAAACTCTTCTAAAATTGTTTTTTCTTCCCCTTGCGGTAGATGCACATAATAGGCTATTCCTGGCTTATACGAGAAAGCAAGTCCTACCAATTCTGCTTTTTGTACATCCAAACTAGTGGTTTCAGTATCGAAACAAACCGACCTTTGCTTTAACAAGTTTTCCAGTAAAAGCTGACGTTCTTTCGGGTGCTGCACCAATTGGTAAAGGTGCTCGCTATTCGCTAAATTTTGATAGCTGCTGCTACTCGTTTGCTCCTCGCCTTCCACACTCGGGGCCGCGAACATATCCATTTGCCCGCCGGTATCTTTGGCTTTAATCTTCACATCACCTTGGGGCGCATCTGCCGTAGCGTCTGTACCTAAAACCCTGCGCGACAAGGCTCTAAATTCCAACTCTTTAAAAAGCTCTTGAATCTTTTCCACATCCGCTGGATCCTTTTTAAAACTCGACTCTTCAAATTGTATGGGTACATCGATAATAATGCGCGCCAACTTTTTAGAAAGCAAGGCTTGCTCTTTATTATCGCGAATTTTCTCACCTAATTTTCCCTTAATCTCTTCGGCCTTCTCGTACATGGCTTCCATGGAACCAAATTGCTTTAAAAGCTTCGAGGCAGTTTTCGCTCCTACACCAGGAATCCCCGGAATATTATCCACCGCATCACCCATCATGCCCAAATAGTCTACTACTTGGTCTACATTATCAATATCAAATTTGGCCTTAATCTCTTCAATACCCCAAACTTCGGCGGGATTGCCGCTGCGGCCAGGACGATACATGAAAATATTTTCGCTTACCAATTGACCAAAATCCTTATCGGGCGTCATCATAAACACCTCGTAACCCTCTTTCTCCGCTTGCTTGGCAAGGGTGCCAATTACATCGTCGGCTTCATAGCCATCTACCCCTAAAAAAGGAATATTAAAGGCTTCCGCCATTTTGCGTATATACGGAAAAGCCACCTTTATTCCCTCGGGAGTTTCCTCGCGCTGGGCCTTGTACAAATCGTACTCTATATGACGCACTGTGGGCGCACTGGTATCGTAAACGATCGCAATATGCGAGGGGTTTTTCTTTTCTAAAATCTCCAGCAAAGTGGTTGTAAAACCAAAAATGGCCGAAGTATCTAATCCGTTCGAGTTAATCCGCGGATTATTAATAAAGGCGAAATACGAGCGATAGATAAGGGCAAAGGCATCGAGTAAATATAATGTGGGCTTAGACATAGACTTTTTTATGAAGCACGAAAATAAGACTAATAAGCCATCAAGAAAGGGATGAATAGGTTAAATAGTACTTAGACCACTAAGGCTAGTAAATATTCTGCTGGTCCGCGAATGAAAACGGATTAGCTTGATTTAAAATCTGCCATTTCAAAAACCATCTACCCCAGTGTAAAAGCTATCTGCCCTAAAACCCACCTTTTACAAAAGGTCTGAGGCCTAATTTTACGTCGAACTAAGGTTTAAAGATTAATACTTTAATTTCGCCGCCGTGCACAATTTCCGCAATAAGCGGCTTATCCCTAAACATCAACACGTGTTATTCAGAATATTATTACCCCTCTTTTTACTCAGCTTGGTAGATATTTACGCCTATCAAGCCTTTAAAACCCTCTCACGCGACCAGGTCTGGATTCGTTACGGTTACTGGATTGTTTCGGTACTTTTTCTAATTTTAGTCCTATATACTATCTTGAATTTCGATCGTAGTTCTGGTCCGCAAAATCCCGTTTTCAAAGTGGTAATGGCCAGCTTCGTGCTCTTATTTGTTCCCAAATTAATTATCAGTCTTTTCCTCCTTACGGAAGATGTGACCCGCATGTTAGTAGGTGTTGCAGGACAGTTTTCGGGCTCCGATTCTGAAACTTTTCTTCCCTCACGCCGGAAGTTTGTCAGTCAGATTGCTCTCGGAATAGCGGTAATTCCCTTTGCCGGAATTTTATACGGCGTTATTAAGGGCAAGTACAACTATAAGGTCCTAAAGAAAACCCTTTACTTCCCGGATTTACCTGCGGCCTTCGAAGGTTTTACCCTTACGCAAATTTCGGATGTGCATAGCGGCAGCTTCGATAATGCCGAGAAAATCGCCTATGGCATTGGCCTAATTAACGAGCAGGAAAGTGACATGATTGTTTTCACAGGCGACTTAGTAAACAATAGCGCCGATGAAATGGAACCATGGAAGGAAGTCTTTTCTAAGTTAAAAGCACCAATGGGTAAGTATTCCATCTTGGGCAACCACGATTACGGCGATTATATTACTTGGCCATCTGCGGCAGCGAAAGAAGCCAATATGCAGAAGCTTTACCAAACGCATAAAGATATTGGCTTTGACCTTTTGCGCAATGAAAATCGTCGGATTGAAAAAGACGGCGAAAGCTTCCGTTTAGTGGGTGTTGAAAATTGGGGAACCGGTGGTTTTGTGCAACACGGCGATTTAGATAAAGCGACGGCTGATACTAATGCAAATGACTTTCATGTGTTGCTTTCGCATGACCCTTCGCATTTCGACCAAATTGTAAAAACCTATCCTAAAAAAATGTCGCTTACCTTAAGTGGGCATACTCATGGAATGCAATTTGGCATTGAAATTCCAGGCTGGATAAAATGGAGTCCCGTAAAATATCGCTACCCCAAATGGGCAGGTTTGTACGAAGAAATGGGCAAATACCTTTATGTAAATCGCGGCTTTGGCTTTTTAGCTTTCCCAGGAAGGGTAGGCATTTGGCCTGAAATTACCGTTTTGGAGTTTAAAAAAGGGGAAACAATCGTCTGATTAAGTATCTTGGCGGCCCAAAATATTGTTATGAAGACCATTATCCGTTTAGGCCTACTTATTTTATCGATTAGCTTATTCTCATCTTGTGAAAAAGATGAAGAAAACGCCACTGGCGAACCAACTTTATCTACCGTTCTCAAAGGCAATTTCAATATTACACGCGCAGATTACAGTGGCAGTCTAGGTACCATCTTGGGTAGCGTTCCTGTTTCGGGCACTGGCACCAACACCGATGGTAATTTCCTTTTTGAATCCTTCACCAAAACCACTACCTACTTATTAAACACGAATATGGAAGTGTCGTCCACTAGTTACCCTCTCTACCTTGCAGGGGCAGGAACTTTTCAAATTCTTAGTGATAACAGCTTTAGTATTAATGACCCAATAACTGGCTCAACCACCTATGAGGTAAGTGCGATGACCGCTAATAGTCTAGTATTAAGTAGGAGTTACCAGCGCGACACTTTAGGGGGTAGCGCAAGTTTGGTCTTAAACTTATATCTATCGAAGGACTAGCCCCGAAAGGCTTTTTCAGGAAATTATTTTAGGAAGAGAGATTGTCAAAATAAGGCCACTCTGTTGCGTTTTATTTCACCCTTTATCTCTGTTTACTAGTCCATTAGAGGTATTTTTTACGATCCTGCTAAGGTTCCAATAATGGTCATATCCCTTTAGTAATTGCACGCGGATCTGTGTTTAATTAGATAATGTTGTTTTAGCATTTGAGCAAGGTGAATCAAGCTTCTGATTTACTACATTCGTAATCTAATTTCACAACATGAAAACAGTTTTCAAACTAAGCCTTTTAATACTTGCCATTAGCCTAACGTCCTGTAGTAAAGATCGCGATAATGATACTTCAGGCAGTCAAAATTTAACTGGTTTAGCGGCCTTTTTAAATGGCGAATTCAACGTCACTCGAACCGATTACAACGGCAGTCTAACTACTGTTATCGCTACTATTCCCTTAAATGGAACAGGAACGGGAACACAAGGTTTCTATAATTTTAACGCCAATGCTAAAACCGTTTCTTATTCTGTACAAACTACCATGCAAGCTTCGGTTTTAGGGCAAAATATTGACTTCCCTGTTAACGTAGGAGGCAACGGAACCATACAATATGTTAGCGATACACGTTTCACTATTAGCGACCCAAATAACGGCACAACCACTTACGATGTAAGTAATCAAAGCAGCACAGGCTTACGCGCTACTACTCGCTTTGAAACCGATACTTTGGGCGGTACGGTAGATTTATTACTAGATGTATACTTGGAGAAGAAGTAGTTAATAGCTACTAATTACTGCGGATAATTTAAACTTCTCTATAGTAGTAAATTTGACCTCATACCGCTTATACTTATTGTTCTTAAAGCCGCATATCCTGCTAATTAGATAATCATCTACAAAACGAAATAAATTTGTGGATGATTATCTAATAGGGTAATTCCCTCCGCTAAGAATCAAGCGGACGCCAATCAATTTATTTATAAGTCTACGGGCAATACCTGAATATGGTATTAGCTCAAATTTTTCAACATATCTTTTACCATCGCCTCAAGGCTAAATTCGGGCTGCCAATTCCAATGTTCGCGCGCTACCGAATCGTCGATGCTGGAAGGCCAACCTTTAGCGATTTCATTGCGAGAGTCGATATTATAGTCCATCTTAAAATTGGGCTTTTCCTTGCGAATAGCGGCCGCCAATTCTTCAGGATTAAAACTAAAAGCGCCTACATTATAAGAGGTTCTAATTTTAACCTGCTCGGCGGGTGCTTCCATAATGCCAATGGTTGCCTTAATAGCATCGGGCATATACATCATTGGCAGACTGGAGTCGGCCCCCAAATAACAGGTGTAATCCTGGTCTTTCGCTGCCTTGTGGAAAATATCCACCGCATAATCAGTGGTACCGCCACCGGGCTCGGTTTTATAGGAGATTAGTCCAGGGTAGCGCAAGCCTCGCGTATCTACTCCATATTTCTTAAAATAATATTCACACCAAAGTTCGCCCGCTAATTTGCTGATGCCATAAACCGTACCCGGATCCATTACCGTTAACTGCGGGGTATTATCACGTGGCGTATTCGGGCCAAAAGCAGCGATAGAACTGGGCCAGTACATTTTTTTAAAATGCTTTTCGCGCGCCATTTCCAAGAAATTGAAAAGGCTTTGCATATTAAGATCCCAACCTTTCAAGGGCATTTTTTCGGCGGTGGCCGAAAGCATGGCTACTAAATGATAAACTTGGGTAACATTGTGCTTCTTAATAATGTCGAAAGCGGCCTTTGCATCAAGGGCGTTGAGAGTTTCAAAGGGGCCTTGGGCAAGGCGCTCGGCTGAGGGCTGACGCAGATCGGAGGCGATTACATTATCCGCTCCGTAATTGTTACGCAGGGTTTCTACTAAGTCGGTACCAATCTGGCCGGATGAGCCGAGAACTAATATTTTTTCAGACATCTTGCATTTTTTGAGAGAGGGCAAATATATTCACTTATTTGGTCCCTTATAAGCTTAGCTCGGCCTAAAATTATAGCCTCAGATTTTCAATAAAAAGAAAAGACAAATCTGGATCAAACAGCTGCAGCTGCTATAGCAAATGAGCAAGATGCAGGATTTTTGGTTTTATTGAAAAAACGCTACTAAACCACTTCTAAAAAGCGTTTTTCTTCGCCTTAACCCTTCGCAATAGCCCACTATTAATAAGAGTTCTGCGGCCTAATTTTATATCGAACTCAAGTTTATATTTACGGTCTCGCTAATTTACACGATGAACAAATTCTTAAAGTCACTTGGTCCGGGAATCCTTTTTGCTAGCACTGCCATTGGGGTAAGCCACTTGGTGCAAAGCACCCGTGCGGGAGCCGATTATGGCTTCGGGCTTTTGTGGGCGGTAATTTTAGCCAATGTTTTAAAGTATCCCTTCTTCGAATACGGGGCACGCTATGCGAGCGCCACAGGAGAATCGCTAATTGATGGCTATAAGCGTAAAGGTCTCTGGATGCTTTGGCTATATGTTGGAATTACCCTGGCCTCGATGTTTTTCGTTAGTGCGGCCGTGGGAGCGGTAACCGCGGGCTTTATGCATCAACTTTTTGGGCTAGAAAAACTCTTTAGCATTAAAATCACCACCGCTTTAGTCTTTATTCTGTGCATCGCAATCTTATTGATCGGTCGTTATAAAATCCTTGATCGTCTAATAAAAGTTATTGGCTCGGTACTTTTAATCTCTACCCTCAGTGCCTTTTTTATAAGCATCTGGCAAGGGCCGAAAAGTCACGACTTTAGCTTCTTTAGCGCCGAAGTACTCGACCCTACCGGCCCAGGCTTTTTGTTTTTAATCGCTTTAATGGGCTGGATGCCCACTGCGGTAGATTTGTCGGCTTGGTCGAGTTTATGGACCATTGCCCGTGCTAAAGAAAGTGGCTACCGTCCTAGTTTGAAAGAAACCCTAAACGAATTTCGATTTGGCTATTGGCTAAGTGCTTTTTTAGCCCCTTGCTTTTTAGTTTTGGGCGCCTTTTTAGTATACGGAACCGGACAAAGTCTCAATGCTAGCTCGGCGGGTTTTGCCAATGATATCATTTCCTTATACACCGAAAACATTGGCGATTGGAGTGAGCTTCTTATTGCCGCATCTGCTTTTAGCATAATGTTCGGAACTTGCATCGCAGTATTTGACGGATACGCCCGCGCAGGAAGACGTGTAATTGTACTCCTACAAAATAAGGAAGACCTTCATCAGGCTAATTCTAGGCTATATTCTTTGCTATTATTGGTGATTGGCGGTGGTGCTTTGGCGATTTACTATTTCTTTGGATCCTCGCTTAAATCGCTAGTAGATATTGCCACCAGCATCAGCTTTGTGATTGCACCCATCATTGCCATCGTAAATTTCCAATTGGTAAGCCATCTGCCCGAAGAGGCGGCTCGACCTAAATTGGTGATGCGAATTTTAAGCTATGTAGGCATTATATTTCTCAGTGCCTTTAGTTTAATCTATTTGTTTTTTGGAATTTTCTAAGCCTGATAAGTTACCTTCCACACTCTGCCTTCGCGCGAATCGAGAATATAGAGCGCTCCCGCTTGATCTACCGCTAAACCGCAGGGTCTATATTTCGCATCTGCCGGCGAACTAGGATCGTCGCTTGCACCCGCAAAACCCGCAGCAAAACTGGTATAGCCACTTATTGGATCATTACCCGAGAAAGGCACAAATACCACACGGTAGCCTTGTTGGGGAAAAGGCGCTCTATTCCAGCTGCCGTGAAAAGCGATAAAAGCACCACCTTTATAACTTACAGGAAATTGATTGCCTTGGTAAAATTCGAGCGCATTGGGAGCCCAGTGACCTGGGAAACCCATTAAAGGATAATCTGCATTTACACAGCGACCAATGCTGTCGCTATTACCACCGTATTCGGGATTGAGAAATTTAGTACGTTTCTTCCAATCGAAATAGCAATAAGGCCAGCCGAAATCAGAATCGGGCTCAATTCTTAAAAACTCTTCCGCGGGTTGCTCCGAGCTTTCCTTTTCACTGTAAATGTCTGGCCAAAATTCATGTAATTGATCGCGCCCATGCTGCATGGCGTAAAGCTTTTGGTCTTTGGTATTGTAGGTAATACCCACCGCATGCCTGATGCCCGTAGCGTAGCGCTTTCCATCAGCGAAAGTTTGATTTAATTTACTGGCACTAAATTTCCAAATCCCACCCGACGTTTCTAAAAGTGGACAAGGATCTTGCCCTACCACGCCTGGCTGACGATCGGGATCTTGACAAGCATTAGAGGGTGCGCCAATGGTTACATACATGCTGTCTTGTACATCAAAAGCCAAAGGCTTGGCCGCATGCTGATTTTGACTCGGTAGGGTTAAAACCAATTCACGTTCGCCAGTAGGAACCAATTCGTTACCCTTAAAAGCGCGACGAAAAACCTGTTCATTCGTACTAAAATACAAGTAGTTATTATGCACCTTTATGCCTGTTCCTCCGGCAAGTTCTTCAAAATACTCGGTAATATCCACCTTTCCATCGGCATTGGTATCGCGCATGGCTACAATGGATTTCCCCTCTTCGCCTACTGCCAAACGAGCATAAATATCACCCGCTTTCCCAATGGCTAAATGTCTTCCAGCGCCTAAGTTATCGGCATAAATTTCCGCCTTAAAACCTTCAGGAACAGTTATACCCGCAGAATTTTCCTGGGTGGATATCTGTGTATCCGTGGCTGGCGCATCATTTTTACAAGCTATTGTCGCTAAGGAAAAAAGGAAAAAGGCTAGTTTACGCATGCTGGTATTTTTTACAAACTTAGCATCTTTAAGCACAAAGCAGAGTTCAATTATATACTTCTACTAAAGCGTTTTAAAATAAGCTCTAAATCCTTAGGCTTAAAAGGCTTCATAATAAAATCATATTCACCACATTAAGAAGATAATTAGAAGAGTGCTCACTAATTTCCACTAAATCAAGCTGCTCTTTGCTCAATTCCGTATTGCGCATCAAATGCAAGGTGCCATTAATTCCGTTTAATGGAGTTCTAATTTCATGACTCATATTGGCCAAAAACGGCGCTTTTCCTGGTGCTTATTTTTGAGGCCTTATCTCGTTCTGAAAGCAAATTTTCCTGCGAACGCATCTGCCGACGAGCGAAATTATTCCAGTTAGAAACTAAATTAGAGAGGGGCCAAGCACTGCTATAAATTGGCCTTATGGGCTCGCTGAAATTCTTTTCCAGCATAGCTAAAACCTGCCAACTGAGCCACAGTAAAAGCAACAATTGCAAGGAAAGGAAGAGAGTAACAAACTCTAAATTAACATTTTGCGAAAGCCATTTTACTTGAACAGTAACTAATGCCAGCATTAGCACCCACAATAAGCCCCAAATCTTTGCCCCTTCTTCTTTAGCAGATACATTTGGTTTGTTCTATCTATGCTCAAAACTTTAAAGTAGATTTGCCCAAGGCTAAAAACCTGCGTTGAACGTAATTCATGTCACTTCCCACTATTTTCAATCCCAACATCTTTGCGGTCTAGAAAAACAAATGATTAAGTCCTTCATTACAAGCAACAAATTCGCCTTTATTGGAACCGCAGTAGGTTTATTGGTAGGCTATATTTACTACCAGCAAATTGGCTGTGTAGATGGCTGCACCATTACCGGAGACCCTCTAAACTCTAGCCTTTACGGCGCCTTAATGGGCGGCATTGCTTTAAGTATGTTGGATGCTAAAAAGAAAGAAAAATGAATATTCAAGATCTAATTAATGCCGGAAAAGGCACAGTGGTAGATGTACGCTCACGCGGCGAGTTTATGGGTGGTAATGTAGCCGAGTCGGTTAATATCCCCCTCGATGAAATTACCCATCGCATCGATGATGTTAAAGCTCTGGAAATGCCCCTAATTCTAGTTTGCGCCAGTGGTGGTCGCAGCGGAATGGCCGAGCAATTTTTAAGCGCCCAAGGCCTAGAATGCTATAATGCCGGCTCTTGGTTGAACGTAAATTATATGCAAGCGCAAAAAGTTTAAATTCGTGGCGCCCCCTTTTGGCGCCCCTATTTTTTATGAATTATAAAGAACAAGTATTAAGCACTGTTTTCCGCACTTCCTGGAGTTTCAGTCGTTGGTTAAGACTGGGAATTGGACTGGCCATTGCCTACAGCGCCTACCGCGACGAAAACGGATTGGTGGCCGGTTTTGCCTTCTTTCTAATTCTCCAAGCCCTAAGTAACACCGGTTGCGCGGGCGGCCAATGCGCCATACCCAGCAGCTACGAAGCGGAAAACACCAAAGAACTAAAGGCCGACAAACCCAATTAAGTCCTTATCTTTTTCATACTAATCCCTCCTTTGCGAGGGATTTTTTTTAGGGTACCGGCCGGGCTATTCGTTCCAAG
>Ga0208544_10001208_pt1 | contig 18334 bp, 14 predicted proteins | sample DEB08_DNA_9_FD_184526 | JGI IMG/M metagenome (GOLD analysis project Ga0208544, IMG submission 184526) | Aqueous microbial communities from the Delaware River and Bay under freshwater to marine salinity gradient to study organic matter... | ecosystem: Environmental > Aquatic > Marine > Coastal ... | reverse complement strand
TTATTGATGCGCAAGGGGCGCAAAAGACGTCGTCTTCTTGCATCTGAACTTCAAAACAAGGCGTTTTAGCAGGAATTTGAGACGATATGGCGCGCAAAATATCAAAACCTGCGGTAAAAGTGCGTTGTCACATTAACTCAGTTATCGGCAGATTTCGTCTTCTTGATGGAACTTGGAATCTCTTAAGTCGTTGAAATCCAGTAAACCGTATTTTCAAAAACTTCGATATTTCGACTTAGAAAAGTTAATGTGACAACGCCATGTGACGGGAAAAACTCGGACCATTCCCGCTCGAAGACTTCTCAGTCGATCATTTCGACCAACCGGGCGCGCAGGAGGTCGTCTTGTTCTGCGGGTGGTTTTCTTGGCTTCATATCGTGGCTCGAAATAGCCGGTATCCCGCCTCCATAATACCAAACCCTGCAACCTAGCCCAACAAAATCGTGCTATTTTCAAACAAAATCAGTCGGACAGGAGTTATTCAGGGCGAACGAATTAAGCCCAAAAAAAATGAGGGTCGGTTGATTTTGCGCAATAGGCAAGTGCCCAGATGTCATAGAAACAGTCGTATGGAAAACACGCCTCTCACATTTATCAATCGCGCTGACGCGGGTCGGCAACTGGCCGAGGCTCTGACGGCACTGGGGCTTGACCAGCCCCTGATCTATGCCCTGCCCCGCGGCGGGGTGCCTGTGGCCGTCGAGATCGCAAAGTCGCTTCATGCGCCGCTTGACTTGCTACTTGTGCGCAAAATCGGCGCTCCGCAAAATCCGGAGGTCGCCCTTGGTGCAATTGTCGAGGGCGCGAGCCGACAAATTGTCATCAACGAAAGCTTGAAACGTGCGTCTGGTGCTGATGAGGCTTACATATCGGCTGCTGTGGCCAGCCAAAGAGCCGAGCTTGAGCGACGCAAAAAGCTGTATCTCGGTGATCGGGCAAGGCTGGACCCAAGGGGTCGAGCCGTTGTTGTTGTAGACGATGGGCTGGCCACTGGTGCCACAATGAAGGCGGCGTTGATTGGGCTGAAACGTAGCAATCCAAGGCGGATCATAGTTGCCCTTCCAGTCGCCCCAAAGACGGCTTTGGACGACATCTCCGATCAGGCCGATGACATCATTTGCCTGAATCCAGCAACGGAATTCCGCGGCGTGGGCGGCTTTTATCGCGACTTTCATCAGTTGACGGACGACGAAACAGTGGCACTGCTTGCTCAGGTTTCAAATGGCCCGACAAATACCGCACGCGCTGTCACAGTAGCCACCCACAAAAGGCAGGTGTCCATTCCGCCACTCGGACTTCCCGGCGATCTGACGGTTCCACCAAACCCGCGCGGTATCGTCTTGTTTGCACATGGCAGCGGATCAAGTCGACTTAGCCCGCGTAACACATATGTCGCCGAGAAACTGAACGCCGAAGGGTTTGCAACGCTTCTGTTTGATCTTTTGACACCTCAGGAGGGGCAAGACCGCCGCAACGTTTTTGACATTCCGCTGCTTGCTGACCGCGTGGTCGAAGCCTCGATCTGGATCACCTCCGAGCCTGACCTTGAAGATTTGCCACTTGGCCTTTTCGGGGCAAGCACAGGTGCGGGAGCGGCGCTTGTCGCGGCGGCTGAACTCAAAGGCCGTGTGGCAGCTGTCGTATCGCGTGGCGGTCGGCCGGATTTGGCTATGGATTATCTGCCGATGGTCGTCAGCCCGACGTTGCTGGTCGTCGGCAGTCTGGACCATGATGTTACCGGGCTGAACAAACAGGCTCTTGCTGCGCTGACCTGCGGAAAGGAGCTGGAGTTGGTGCCAGGGGCAGGTCATCTGTTTGAAGAACCGGGCACACTGGACTGTGCCGTCGATCATGCCGCAAATTGGTTCAAGGCGCATCTCACCAAACACGTGACGACAAGATCAAAGCCCGCACCTCCGCCAAAGACCAAAACCGCTCGCTCTGTCCTGCACGCTGCCGCCGAGCCCTTGCCCTCGATCAGTGATCCCGATTTTGCCAAAGCATTTGACCGGTTCGGATCAAAGCGCGTGGTGCTTCTGGGCGAAGCCTCTCACGGCACATCGGAATTCTATCGCGCGCGAGCCGCCATCACCCGCCGCCTGGTTGAAGAGCACGGTTTTACTAGTATTGCAGTCGAAGCAGATTGGCCCGACGCCGCAATGATTGACCGCTACATCCGGCACAAACGCCCGGAGGCGATGAAAACACCACCCTTTGCACGCTTTCCCACATGGATGTGGCGCAACGTCGAGTTCGATGCATTCACGCGCTATTTGGAGCAATATAACCAGACAAGAAAGGTCGACGACCGCGTCGCGTTCTATGGCCTTGACCTCTATAATATGAATTCCTCGATTGCTGCAGTTCTGGAATATCTTGACCGCGTCGACGAAACGGCAGCCGAAGTGGCCCGGTCACGTTATGCCTGCCTGTCGGCATGGTCGCAGGACCCCGCAGCCTATGGGCGCGCGGCCCTGACGCGCGGGTTTTCTGTGTGCGAAGGGCCCGTCACCCAAATCCTGATCGATCTGTTCAAAAAGCAATTGGATTATACCGCGCAGGATGGTGATCAGTTCTTTGATGCCGCGCAAAACGCACGGCTGGTCGCCAATGCGGAACGCTACTACCGCGTGATGTACTACGGCTCGGAACTGTCGTGGAACTTGCGCGACCAGCACATGTTCCAGACTCTGCGCCAAATCCTGAACCATTCTGGACCAGACGAAAAAGTCGTGGTTTGGGCGCATAATTCTCACATCGGCGATGCGCGTCACACCGATATGGGCCGCATCCGTGGCGAGTTGAACATCGGTCAGCTTTGCCGCGAGGAATATGGAGATACAGCCGCCCTGATCGGATTTGGAACGGCATCGGGTACCGTTGCTGCAGCCTCCGAGTGGAATGCCCCGATGGAGACCAAAGACATTCGCCCTCCGCGCCCCGATAGTTACGAGGCCCTGTGCCACGATGTCGATCTTGAACGCTTCCTGTGGGATTTCAAAAAGCAACAATCACCTGAATTCCTGAAGCTTTTGAGCCAGCAAAGATTGCAGCGATACATTGGCGTCATTTACCGGCCCGAGACTGAAAGAGCGAGCCATTACAGCTATGCCACCCTGCCCAATCAATATGATGCTTTCGTTTGGTTCGACCAAACACAGGCGGTCACTGCGTTACCCACGTTGACGAATACCACAGAGGACGAAACCTACCCGTTTGGCCTGTGAAAAGGGCCTGGCAGACCTGCCCCGTCGCGCGCGCACCTGCAATCGTCTCAGGATGGCCGCGCGTCGCGCTTGAGGAAGAGAAAATGAGAATTCAAGATCTGTCGCATTGGGTGTGTATAAAATTTTTATTGCTGTTCTTGACAGCTGAACGACCGCTGCCCAAATCGTCAAACGGAGATGTCAAATACAGATCTCTAGGTGGTGGAATGGCGGATGGCGAGGACAATGCAGCCGTCCCTTTGGCTGCTACTCAGATCTGCGGCCGCGCGCGCACCGCCGCTTGTCTGATCGTTCAGCGTTCCAGGCCTAGCCAGAATCCAATTACATCTCTGTCACATTGCCCACCTATCCGGAGGTATCGGGCCCATCGACTGTTCCTTTCCGGGGTCGGTTGAGCAGCTGTTCCACCTCAACACAAAAAGGAGTCTTACAATGCTACAGACAATTTTTTCTCCACTAAACATCAGCGATCCGTTTGCCGATATGCGTCGGCAGCAAAGCGAAATGAACCGGCTTTTTACTGGGTCCAGAACGCTCGGCCCATCCGCATGCTATCCGCCAGTCAACTTCTGGGCCGGTCAGGATAGCATTGTTATGAGCATCGAGCTTCCCGGCCTGACCGAGCAAGACATCGAGCTGACGGTCAAGGACACAATGCTTTCTATTCGCGGCACATATCCTGATTCCGAAAAGGGCGACGACATCGTCTGGCATCGTCACGAGCGTTCTGATGGGACGTTCTTGCGCTCGGTCGAACTGCCCTTCCGGGTCAATCCCGACCAGATTGAGGCGCGTTTTGAAAATGGTGTTCTGACCGTCGAGATGCAACGCCCCGAAGACGACAAACCCAAGCGCATCGCGATTAAAACAACCTGAAACCATGATTGAAAGGAGAGTGACATGGCACAAGACCTCACCACACAAGACACGCACGACGTGACGACAACTAACGGCGACGCAAATCGCAGGGCGATGGCATTTACACCAGCGGTCGACATCTTTGAGCGTGATGAAACCACGGTGATCATGGCTGATATGCCGGGTGTGGCGCCGGGTGATGTTGATGTAACACTGGAGCGTCAAATCCTGACACTTCGCGGCAAGGTCAAGCCGTACGCACCTGAAGGTTATCGCCTTTTGTCGTCCGAATACCGGGTTGGGGATTATATCCGCGTCTTCACCCTGTCGGATGAGGTCGATCAGGCAAGGATCGATGCGGAATTCAAAAACGGGGTTCTGCGGCTGGAATTGCCACGCTCGCCCGAAACCCAGCCCAAGAAAATCTCGGTGAAGGCGGCATAGCCCGCCTTTCCATCTAAACATCGCAATCAAGGAAGGAGTCTAAAATGCAAATCAGCGATCTAACCCCATGGGGTCGGGACAAAGAAAAGAGCTTGGCAAGCGAAAGAGAAAACGGGTCCAATCCACTAGTGTCACTGCAACGTGACATCAACCACGTGTTCGAGGACTTTTGGAACAAAGTTGAAAATGGCTGGAATGGCCGCAGCGATGTTGTGGGCATGTTCGGCCCCAGCACCGACGTCACAGAGACAGACAAAAGCGTTGACGTCTCAATCGAATTGCCCGGCATGACGGAAAAAGACATCGACGTTTCGCTTTCAAGCGACGCGATGACCATCCGTGGCGAAAAGAAAGTCGAACACGAAGAGGAACGCAAAGGCGTTTACATGTCTGAACGGTCCTACGGCTCATTCTATCGCACGGTGCCGCTTCCAGCGGGCGTCGACCCTGACAAAGCCGATGCAAAGTTCAAGAACGGTGTGTTGACCATAACCCTGCCCAAGACCGCAGAGGCGCAGGCCAAGGTAAAACGTATTCCCATAAAAGCCGCATAAGGCATGCGGGGCCGGGCATCCCCGGCCCCATTCCTCAGGTCCAAAGGAGAAAAGCTATGCACGCTATAGTTTCTCGTCTCGGCCACGTATTGGTCGCGATTTGCATTTTTACCTTTAGCTTCACCGCACCGGTAGCGTCGCAAACTGCGGATCGACCGTTATATTTAAACGATGATGGGCTGCCAACTCTGGCCCCTTTGCTGGATCGAGTAACACCGGCTGTCGTCAACATTTCGGTCGAAAGCGAACAAACAGCCGAATTGAACCCGTTGTTCAATGATCCGTTTTTTCGACGGTTTTTTGACATGCAGCCGTTTCCGCAACAGCCACAGCCACAGCCACGCCGACAAATGAGCGCGGGTTCCGGTGTGATTTTTGATGCCGAGGAAGGGTATGTTCTGACCAACCACCACGTCGTAGAGAATGGAGACCGGATCGTCGTAACGCTCAAGGATCGGCGGCAATTTGATGCCACTCTGATCGGCAGTGATCCAGGCACGGATATCGCCTTGCTCAAGATCAATGCCACAGACCTGACCGCGCTTGATCTGGGCGACAGCGATCGGCTCCAAGTGGGCGATTATGTATTGGCGATCGGGAACCCATTTGGTCTTGGCCAGACCGTGACATCCGGCATCGTCAGCGCATTGGGGCGCAGCGGGCTGAACATAGAAGGCTACGAGGATTTCATCCAAACCGACGCTTCCATCAACCCAGGCAATTCCGGCGGCGCTTTGGTGACCCTTGATGGACGGCTGGTTGGCATCAACACCGCCATCATCGCGCCATCGGGCGGCAATGTCGGGATTGGTTTCTCCGTGCCTGCAAATATGGCAAATGCCGTTGTCGATCAGCTGATCGAGTTTGGCGAGGTCCAACGGGGACAACTTGGAATAAGGATTCAGGATTTTACGCCCGACCTTGCCGAAGCCTTGGGCATTGAAGCCGGTGCAGGCGCAGTTATCACCCAAGTCGAGCCGGACAGCGCTGCCGAGGCGGCGGGATTTCAGCCCGGGGATCTGATTGTGTCTGTTGATGGTCGTTCCATTGCCGGGTCCGCCGATTTGCGCAGTCAAATCGGATTGAAGCGGCTTGGCAGAGATATCGAAATCGGCATCATCCGCGATGGTAAAACGCTGACACTGACGGCCACGTTGCGCAAAGGCGCGCAGCTTGGCGCAAAAGCGGGCAAGCAAGGGCTTGGGCGGCTTTCAGGGGCCGAGCTGCGAGACCTGCAACCCGGCGACCCGCTTTACGGCGATGTTGCCGGTGTCGTGATCGCCCAAGTGGATGCCGACAGCCGCGCCGCACGTTCAGGTTTGGAAGCAGGCGACATTATCGTGGCCGCCAATCGGGTGCCCGTCACATCAGTTGCCGAGTTGCGCCAGCAACTTGCGTCCATCGACGGAGCGCTTGCCCTAACCATCCAACGCGGATCGTCCCGCATATTTCTAATCGTCCGTTGACGCCAAGACCCCATGAAAGGAACCAATCATGGAAAAAATCAATCAACCCACCGATGAGCCAACGTCAGATGAGCCAACGTCAGATGAACCTGAAGTAACAACTCGGGATCCTGACGCAGAACTAGAGGTTCTCACGGACAAATGGAAGCGCGCCCTAGCCGAGGCCGAGAACGCTCGTAAGCACGCCAATGCGGCCCGTATTGACGGGCGAGAACATGGTGTGGCCCTCGCGGTAGAGGCCCTTGCCCCGGCTTACGATGACATCTGTCTAGCGATTGAGGCCGCTCGCACCAGTCCTGATGCCGACAATCCACTGATCGTCGCGCTTCTAGAGGGCCTGAACCGAACGAAGTCGGCCTTCACGACCGGCCTAAAGGCGCTTGGTATCAGGGAGATTGCACCAAAGAACTCCCCCTTTGATCCGGCGCTTCATGAAGCCCTGCAAACGCAGGACACTGATGACACCAAGCCAGGTATGGTTCTTGTCCTGCATCGTCCCGGCTTCGCCCTAGGACAGCGGCTTATCCGACCAGCCCATGTGACCGTGAGCGCAAGCCCAAGCAAACAGACGAAGGACTGAACATAAAAAACGCCGTAAAGAGGATCATGTTCTTTGGAAGCTGCGCACCCTTAAACCAGTTCATTCGTGCCCTCTCCCGTCAATTGTACCAACCGCAATTGCGGTCAGCCTACCAAGTCCGCGCGTCGACTAGCGTTCTTTGCGACCGTAGGATGGAACAGTGGATCGGGAAAGTGATGAGACCTGCCGATCAGGGCTCGCCGTTGATCAAGCGAGCACACTGGGGAAAACCCTTGGTTGTGGAGTAGGGTCACGGTGGCCTTTCGCAGAGTCCCTCCAGACGTAACCGACTTGGGCCTACCATCTGGCTCTCCGGCACAAAAACAATCGCAGTTTGGCTATTTCAAAACTAGCCGAGAGATTATTGACCTGGCGGTGATGATGCATGTCCGATTTCCATTGGTTCCGACATTCCTGACCTGCAGCCTAGTTCCCGATCAATTGAACCTGTTGAAATCCTCAGTATCCGCCCAAAAAGACAAGTAAGTATCTTCAGGAAACCTAAGAAAATGGCAAACAGGTCCGATATCAAAAAGAGGATAGCCGCCCTTCGTAGCGAAATCGTGCGGCACGACCAGCTCTATTACGTGGAGGCTGCGCCGGAGATCTCTGATAAACAATACGAAAGGCTGTTCGCCGAACTCGAACTGCTGGAGCAAGAGCGCCCGGACCTTGTGACACCGGACTCGCCTACTCAGCGGGTAGGCGTAGCGCCGCGCACCGGGCTGGAAAAAGTATCACATATCGCGCCGATGCTGAGCCTAAACGCGGTACGCAACGAGGAGGATGTTGAAGGCTTCCTTGCACGCATTCGTACCGAGACGGGGGAAGATGAGGCGGTGATATGGGCCGAGCCAAAGTTCGACGGTTTGTCGGTGGAGGTCGTATACGAGAATGGCCATTTTGATCGCGCGTCAACGCGCGGCGACGGGCGCACCGGTGAGGGGATCGGTCATACTTTGCTCGCAGCGCGCGCGCTGCCCTTGCGGCTCCGGCATCCCAAGAAAGTGCCCGACGCGTTGGTCGTACGGGGCGAGGCGCTTTTGCCTTTAAAAAGCTTTCAGAAGCTGAACCGCGCGCGCGTTGAGCGGGGTGAAGAGCCCTTTGCCAACCCCCGAAATGCGGCCGCCGGTCTTCTTAGGCGGCTTGATCCCGCTGGAGCAGAGGGCATTCGTTTCGCGGTTTCATTCTACGATGCGACAGGCTTAAGCATCCAAGATGCACCGACGCAGGAGGCGCTTTTGAAAAAGCTTGAGCATCTGGGCCTTCCTGTTCTTGGCGCGCGGGAACGTTGCGTGTCGATGGAAAACATCCGCGCCTTTCACAAGCGTCTCGTGGAGGCACGCGACCAGCTGCTCTACGAGATCGACGGGATGGTTCTAAAGCTTGATGACCGCGCTGCGCGCGAGGTTATGGGCACACGCGCACGCAGCCCACGTTGGGCACTGGCCTGGAAGTTTGAGCCGAGACACGAGATAACGCGGATCGCAGACATCGCGGTGAGCGTGGGCCGGACAGGGGCGCTCACACCCGTCGCCTTGCTTGATCCAGTCGATGTGGGCGGCGTAACCGTTGCGCGCGCGACGCTGCACAACGCAAGCGAAATCCGCCGCAAAGATCTGAGAGTGGGCGATACTGTGCGGATCGAGCGCGCGGGTGATGTGATCCCCAAAGTCGTCGAACGCATGGATACGCCGGGACAGAAGCGAGGCGATGTGTTCGAAATGCCAGAGGTGTGCCCCGCGTGTGGCGCGAAACTGGAAATGCGCGGACCCATGGCATACTGCCCCGCAAGCATCGCCTGTACCGCACAGCTTGTGGGCCGGATCGTGCACTATGCCGCCCGGGGCGCGATGGATATTGACGGTCTGGGTGACAAGACAGCCTCGCAACTAGTCGAGCGGGGAATGGTGAAAACCCTCGCCGACCTCTACGACTTATCTGCTGAAGATTTCAAAACCCTCGAAGGCTTTGCAGCCAAATCGGCCAAGGCGCTTTTTGACGCCATTCAAAACAGAACCAGGCTGCCATTGGACCGTTTTATTTGGGCCTTGGGCATCCGTCACGTCGGCAGCGACTCCGCTCGGCAGCTTGCGCGTGCGTTTGGATCTCTCAAAGCGCTGCGTGACGCATCTGAGGATAACATCAGCGCAGTGGTCAATATCGGCCCCAAGACTGCGGCCTCTATTGTCGGTTTCTTCGCGGAAAGGCGCAACCGCGACGTTGTTGACAGGCTGCTTGCGGCCGATATCTCCCCCCAACCGGTAGAGAGGACCGGACCTACCCTCGCAGACAAGACATTCGTCCTCACTGGCGCGTTGGCGGGTTGGACGCGTGCGGAAGCATCGCAAGAAATCGAGCGGCGCGGCGGGCGTGTGACCAAGACCGTCAGCGATGAGACAGACTACCTCGTCGTCGGAGAAAAGCCCGGCTCGAAGCTCGAGCAAGCAAAGCGGCACGGTGTCAGGACGCTCGACGAAGCGGGTTTTCGGAAACTTTTAGGTCAAGGAGCTTGAGCCATGCCAGTCCACAACAGCGAGATCGCGGAGATATTCGACCATCTGGCAGACCTCCTCGAGATTAAGGGGGCGAACCCGTTTCGCGTGCGGGCCTACCACAACGCGGCGAACACGATACGCGGAAACAGTCGAAGTATGACCGACATAGTCGACGCGGGCGAGAATCTCACGGAATTGCCCAATATCGGAGAGGATCTGGCCGGTAAGATTACGGAAATCGTCCGAACTGGCAAATTGCAGCTTCTCAAAGAGGTTTCCAGCAAGGTGCCGGACGCTATTGTCGAGGCTACGCGTATTCCCGGCGTTGGCCCCAAAAAAGCGCAGATGCTTTTCCAACAGCTCAGCCTCCGCACCATAGGCGATCTTAGGCAAGCCGCCGAAGAGGGTAGGATCGAGAAGATCGCAGGCTTCGGCGCAAAGACACAAGCAAAAATCCTCGAAGAGCTTTCCCATAGCGACTTCGGGACGCGCCGGTGGCGGATCGACGAAGCCGAGGATTTCGCCGGGCCGCTGCTCGATTGGGTTCGTAAAATCGAAGGTGTCAGCAAAGCAGAGATCGCGGGAAGCTACCGCCGCCGTAAGGAGACGGTGGGAGACCTCGACATTCTGGCTGCGGGCGCGCAAGGCAGAAAAATAATAGACCACTTCACCGAATATGATGAAATTGTCAGCATTGCCTCGAAGGGCGCTACCCGTTCGACGGTTACCCTGCGTGTAGGGCTTCAGGTGGATCTGCGCGTGGTCGGAAAAGAAAGTTGGGGATCTGCACTTCACTATTTCACAGGATCAAAGGCGCACGGCATTGCCTGTCGGCGACGTGCCCAGAAGCGGGGTCTTAAGCTCAATGAATATGGCCTTTTTAATGGAACAAGGCGTATTGCAGGAGCAACGGAAGACAACCTTTACAAAAAGATCGGATTGCCATGGATCGACCCCGTGTTGCGCGAAGCCCAGGGCGAGATAGAAGCCGCCGAGGTTAGTGCATTGCCTGCACTGATCACGCGTGACGACATCCGGGGAGACTTGCATGCACACACGAAGGCTTCGGACGGCAAAAATACTTTGCGCGAAATGGCCGAGGCCGCAATACTAAAGGACTACGAATACCTTGCTATCACCGACCACTCAAAGAGCCAGCGCGTGGCAGGAGGTTTGTCCGAGCGCGAACTCGAAGACCAGATCGAGGAAATCGCCCGTATGAACGAGTCCTTCGCAGGATTTCGTCTGCTCAGCTCATGCGAGGTCGATATTCTTAAAGACGGGTCACTCGATTTCCCCGACAAAATATTGAGCAAACTCGACCTTGTAGTGGTGTCGGTCCATTCGGATTTCAACATGTCTGAGGCGGAGCAGACCGAGCGCATTATCCGAGCGATGGACAATCCTTTGGTCAGTATCGTCGGACATCCCACCGGCCGCCTCATCGGGACGCGGCGGCCCTACCCCGTGAACATTGAGCGCCTTGTGATCGCCGCGAAAGAGCGGGGCTGCTGTCTGGAACTCAACGCCGATCCGCAGCGCCTCGACCTCAGTGACGTGCAGTGCCGCATTGCGAGGGACGCAGGGGTGATGATCGCCATTTCGACAGACGCGCATAAGTGCGGCTCACTCGACAACATTCAATATGGTGTCGATCAGGCTAGGCGGGGCTGGCTTTCGGCCAAGGAGGTACTGAATACCCGCGAATGGAAAAAGGTTGCGAGGCTCCTAACACGGCCCTAAGAAAGTGACTGCAATCACGCAAAAAATCGCTGGGATCGCTTGACAAAAAGACCCCGGTAGAAGTGCGCCGAGCGCTTGAGTTGTTTGATGGCATCGCGCTCGCCGCGCTTGCCACACCAGAAACTGACGACTAACAAAACCGAGAACTTTTACTATGACTGTAAGCGTCCGCTTGTCCCGTTCTTTCTTGAACGGTTGGACAGAAACGGTTTCAGAACTCTATCGAGAGGGCAGTATGGCTGAATGATTGAGATCAAAACCGACACTAAAATGCTTTGAACGCAAGACGCAACAATTGACGTCCTTTAAGCCAACCCCCCCACAAAGCCACCTGACTAAGGCGCGTCAGGGTGGTGCCACATGTTGACGGTTGCACCCCACGGCGACTTGTGACTGCGTTCTCCGTCCACCAGATTTTGCGTCACGACTGGTCATGCGTTCGTCACTAGCCACTGCCCTCTCGATCTGATGGTTCGGTGAGCCAGACCCATGCCTGACCAAGCAAGAGCGGGACTAGGCTGGAAGCGACCGCGAGAACTAGACCGGCACGCCCCGGGTTCGGCAGGCCCAAAAGGTCGGCCAATGGTGGAAACCAGAGAGCAAGGCCTATCAATCCCAAACAGAGTGCGATGGCCCCCCAGATATATCCGTTCCGAGTGACCTCGTTATGCAACAGCCCCGAATCGTGATCTCTCACGTTAAACACGTTCCAAATCTGCGCTAGCGCAAGGGTCAGAAAGGCCACTGTAACCGCCGGGCCAGAGTCAAGGCCCAGCCAGAAAAGCGCACAGGCGAAAGCGCCCAGCGTGGCTATCGTGATGAACGCGCCAAGAATGCCAATCAGGATCCAACTCCGGCGGTTGACGATAGCTTCCGCCGGGTTACGCGGCGGTTTAGCCATTACGTTACCGTCACCTGTCCCCAGCCCCAGTGCGAAGGCTGGGAAAACATCAGTAACAAGGTTCAGGAACAGGATTTGCAGCGGCAAAAGTGGCGTGGGCAAGCCCGCGCCCACGGCCAAACCCACGACCAGGACTTCGCTGACATTGCAGGACATGAGGTAGATGACGAACTTGCGGATGTTGTCAAAGATAACTCGTCCCTGCCGCATGGCCGCAATGATGGTCGCGAAGGCGTCATCTTGCAGAACCATATCGGCGGCCTCCTGGGCCACCTGCGTACCGCGCTGGCCCATCGCAATACCTATGTCGGCCTTCTTCAATGCCGGCGCATCATTCACGCCGTCGCCGGTCATGGCAACGACATGCCCGGCGTCCTGAAACAAGGACACAAGCATGAGTTTCGTCTCGGGTGAGACACGCGCAAAAACGTCCACATCCATTATGCGCGCGCGATCATCTTTACTGATGGTTTCCGGATCAAGCCCATCAATTTCACTGCTTTCGACAACCGACATTTCGCCGTTCCCAAGGCTTGCCTCCCGCGCAATGGTCTCTGCGGTGTCTGCGTGATCGCCCGTCAGCATGACCACACGCACCCCGGCCGCGCGGCAGGTCTCAATGGCGTCTGGCACGTCTTTACGGACGGGATCGAGCAGACAGACCAGACCCACAAGCGTTAAGCTTTCGTAAGGATCCGCATCCTTTGGTGCCCCCTCTTTCATCGCGAGGGCCAACAGGCGCAACCCGTCCTGCGCGGCCTCGGAATTGCGATTTGTCCACTCCTGACGCGTATCTTCGGTCATATCCTGAGCGCCGTCTTGCCCAATCACTTTCGTACAAACGTCGATCACCGCCTCGGGTGCGCCCTTGATGGCAAAGAGATAGCAGTCGCCATCGTCATGCACGGTTGCCATCATCTTCGTCCCAGGATCAAAGGCATGTTCTTTAACCTCAGGGGTACCGTCGAGAAGGCTCTTTCGCGACGCTCCGAAATTACCCGCAACCGACAACAGCGCGATTTCCATCGGGTCGCCGCTCCGGCTGTCTTTCGAGCCGTCCCCAAGCTCTGCATTGTTGCAGAGCGCTCCGATCCGGAGCGCCCACGCCATCGGGCTATCAGGTTCTGGCCCTTCGGTTGCCTCGCAGGCCTCAATATCCACATCGCCCGTGGCCAGTAGATACCGGACTACCGTCATGCGGTTTTCGGTCAGCGTACCGGTCTTGTCAGTCAGGATCACCGTTGTGGCCCCCAGCGTCTCGACCGAGGACAATCGGGTGATCAGCGCATTGCGCTGACTCATCCGCCACATGCCGCGCGCAAGGCTGAGAGTGGCGACGACCGGAAGCCCTTCGGGCACGGCGGCTACCGCAAGCGCAACCCCGGTTTGCACCATGATTGCCACGTCGTGTCCTCGCAGAATACCAGCAAAAATGGTCGACCCCGCGAACGCTAACGTTATCCAGATAAGGCGATGGCCCAAGTTGTCAAGGCGACGCTCCAATGGAGCGACCTCACCTTCTGCGCTTTGCGCCAGGTCACTAATGCGGCCAAGCTCCGTCTTCATGCCCGTCGCGGTCACGATTCCCTCACCTGCACCTTGAGTAATCGCTGTGCCCTTGAACGCCATGCTGAGACGGTCGCCGAGGGCGGAATCTTTGTCCACTGGCTCGATGCTTTTCATCACCGGCGCAGATTCCCCCGTCAGCACGGATTCGTCCGCCTGCAGGTTCGACGCTTCACTCAGCCGAAGATCAGCTGTGACGACATCACCCGCCTCAAGGATCATAACATCGCCGGGAACCAGTTCGTGCGCATCAATCATGCGGACCTCACCATCTCGCCGCACCCGTGTGCGGACCTCGGCAATGCGCATTAAAGCTTCTATGGAGCGCGCTGCTTTTAGTTCGGTAAAGAACCCGATGGCCGAATTGAGGATCAGCACAAAGGCGATGGCGACGCCTTCGGCGATGTCTCCCAGAACGAAGGACATCACAGCTGCAGCTGTCAGAAGCCAAACGATAATGCTCCGGACCTGATGCAGAAGAATCGCCAGCACGCTTTTCTTTTTCTGGCGGCGCAGGCGGTTCGGCCCGTGCGCCTCCAGCCGCTTTTTCACCTCATCTGCGCCTAGCCCAGTCTTCGGATCAGACTTCAACTTCTCCGCCAGTTCCTGAACAGACATGCAAAAAGCGGCATCGGTTGGGTTCTTGGGCACACTTTCTCTCCATTTAGCAGGGTGCGGAAATCGGTTCCGCCCAAAAGTGTATTACCCGAGTTGGGACGGCAGAGCTTTAATGCATATCAACGCATAAGAGCCAAAAGATGCTCCAGCGCCTGCAGGATTTCGCGATCGGGAGCGGCTGGCAGCGAACCTTATCTAAGCATCTGATTCAAATCTATTCTACCGAACCTACTTACGTCCGCTATTAGGCTGCGGAAAGACGCAAAGCATTCAACGCCGCAGTGGCATGCTTCGAGCCCGAAGAATTCGGTTCGGATGAGATGCATCGGTCGATTGCGTTCCGAGCTAATATTCCAATGCTCAAGATAACCGCAAGCCCTATAGGCTCTTGAGTAATACCTTCTGAATAGCCGCAACAGGCATTTCGGCAAGTTCTTTTCCGACTTCCACCCGGATGAGTACTCTCAGTTCTTCGGTCACCTTTTGGCGCAGAATGCCCAGGAATGACGGAGGTGCGACCAAGACAAGCCCGCCGATTGGCGTTTTTGCGTTTCTATGCACCAAAGCAACGACGATTTTCTTTGCGAACCCATCTGCACGTTTTCTTTCGAGATCGGGAGCTTCCATCGCGCTGCGGGAACCACCAGAAATTGCGGTTGCGGCACCGTCAAACCGCCGCCCGGGTGGCGCGGCAGTGCCCTCTGAGCCCTCATCAAGCTCATTCTCAATACTGTCATCGACATGCAGTTCCGGTTGTGCAGCAGGACCAATATTCTTGAGTATCAGAGCCTTATTCGCGTCACAGACCAAGATCACGAAGTCTTTTGGTATTCGTACAATCTTCGACAAAGCCACCCCCCTCGGATGAGATCCACCACTACCAAAAGGAGCTGCAAGCCTTACCACATGCCCATTTTGAGATGACGTCCAATATACACAACACGCGACGGGCCGCCTTGATCGATGTCATAAAGGTTCATTGACTGCCGGGTCCGTTCCGCCCCGCAACTGGCCCATAGGACCCTCAGACTTTACTACAGCTAAGACAAACGGCCGCTTTCTTGGCTGCATTGCAGCGTGGTTCTCTGACTGGTCTAGGCAGTTGCTTTGCTGCAACGGCGGACGTTGCATTTTTAGTATCCACTCCTTGGTCTAAACCCCCCGTCTTCCAGACGGGAGTGCTTTAGCACGAAGAATCGGTTATGTTTTTATCCTCCCGAAAAATAAGCCGCCGCAGGTCTTAGGGCTCATTTTTCAGGAGGATAAGAACTTGCAATATTTCACGGGCAAACATTGCGTTTTCTACCATCGTTACCACCTCGTTTGGTCGACCAAGTATCGCTATAAAGTGCTGCAGGGCGACATTAAGCTGCGAGTGCGTGACATTTGCCGTCAGGTTTGCGCTCAGAACGGCGTCGAGATTATCCGGGGCGTGTTGTCGAGCGACCATGTCCACATGTTTGTATCCGTCCCGCCAAAACTGGCGGTCAGTGACCTGATGCGGCTCATGAAGGGACGGTCGTCCCACAAAGTGCAACGTGAATTCCCGCATCTCAAAAAAACGATACTGGGGCAGGCACTTTTGGGGACGCGGGTACTTTTCAACCACCAACGGGGCCATCACCGAAGACATCGCACTTCAGTACCTCGAACAGCACATCGCTAATCCTACCGACGCAAGTCGGTAGTCGTTTAGTCCGACCGCTTTGGGCTCCTTGCTGCCGTTAGCCGCATCGCAGCGATCCTGCCAAACGATCTCGCCCCGACCAACATGAACGGCCCTTAGCTGCCGCTCGTCGGTCGCTTGAATTTCCGCCCGCACTTTGGGTGTCGTCGTCGCCTAGCTATGAAGATTGATCAGCATTGAACGTCCTTCCGGGTGTCATCTAAAACCGATCTTGCCATGAAGAATGCAGAGCGGCGAGGATCTATGTGATCGTCCGGGATGGAACAATTTATCTCACGACAAACCTGTAGACATCAAGGCTGCAATAGCGTCTGGATATAGCGCCTTCAATTGCGAGATCGCCAAAGGCTCGCCTTGCAAAGTGAACGCATCTATTTGATCTCCAACCTTGATAACCACAGCAAGCGGGCTTCTATCTCCGATAACTGCCACGTGATTGCCTGAATGATGTTCATGGACCACATTGCGAACCAATGCCGCAACAATGGTTTTACCAAGGACAAGTTGCGTTTCTAGAACAACCTTCATCTTCTCGGGCCATATGCATACCAAGCAAACTGAATGAACGGGAGCATTAACGATACCGCCGTAACGCGAACTGACGCGTCCACTTCGCCAAAAAAACAAACGCGCTCAAAATTCGGACGCACTGAAATCGACAGGCCTTGCGCTAGCCAGCCACCATATTGCAGTGGCATCAGGTAACCATAGAATTGGCCGGTGTCGGCGGGGTTATGCAGGCCAAACTCAACGTCAAGATTGAGACGTCTAAAATGTATTGCACCGAAGAGGCCAGAAATGAGTCGGGTAAACGCGGACACAATATCTGCGCGACCAAATACCTGGCTTTTACGCCTATTCCGGTCCCTTTTCTTTTTTGGTCTCTTTGCTATAGATCTTTTCCGACGTGAACTGTCGAAGATCGTCACACTGGGTGACAGACCGGCAAAAAACTTTGCGTCGACGCGATAGATCGACTGAGACGAAGTGCGCAGGTATGCACGCAGATCAACAGGTGTCACAAGCAAACCAGCTAGAATGACGACCAGAAAACCAACAAGCCAAATGAATATTGCGGAAAACGTGACCACAGCAGATCAGGCTTTGGTGCTATCTTTGGTTTGAGAGGTATTTTTCATAACATGTGCGGCAGTTTCACCGATTACTTCCGCCACATTGGTTAGGGCACCCTTGACGGCTTCGACACGCGCACCGTCCTTGTCAAAAATAATTGCACCCAAAGGCTTGATGCCGCCGCCGCCGCCGGTTCCAGCACCAGTTCCTGATTTCGCTACGACGTTCCCGCCAGCACCAAACCCGAAACCGTAACTCACAATCGGAATGACGGTGGAGCCTTCCCGTTCAATTGGATCGCCCAAGACATTTTTGGCATTCAGTAATCGATCAAGTTCTTCAACGGTGCCCTTCAACAGCTTTTCGACATCTTCCATGACATTCTCCATGAGTTTATGAGCCCATGCTCGTCTCGCTATCACAGATACCGATGCAGCAATTTGACTATTATCAATGGCAGCTTTGTCCGGAGGCTGTGTGAAAACTTCGCGAGATCAAAAACCACGAGAACTCCAGCGCCATATCGCAGGACTTTGTTCCCAAGTAGGTGGATGACGGGTTTCCTAGTGGAAAAAAATTCTCCCGGAATCTACGATCACGGAGTTTTCACACAGCCTCTCCGCATAGCAGTTATTCAACTGGCCTTCCGGTGCCGCTCTGCAGCGAACGGCGGGTTTGTCCTGTGGTTTCAACTGATCGTTGCAACACATGCCTCAAATTTCTCAGCAGGCGTTTGGTAGTGCAAGGTCTTTCGCGGCCTCTCACCGCGCTGCCACCGACCCCACATCTCCGACTTCTGTTTGTCCGTATAAAACGTCCGCGTACGATACTTCATCTCTAACACTCCATCTTTCCAAAAAGACTAAAGTGTTGCGTCGATCCGTTGAAACCACAGGACAAAGCTGCCGTTGGCCCTAAACGCTAGAGCGTGTCGGTCCTGATCGGATTCGGGATTCCCATGGTGTTCAATCTGTGATTTCCTGCCTTTGAGGCAGATATTGGGGGTCAGAGATGGGTAAACCGCATCCTGTTGAGCTGCGCGAGCGCGCCGTCGCGCTTGTTGCTCAGGGAAACACACACACTGAAACGGCTCGGCGACTGTGCGTTTCGATCAAGTT
>Ga0208544_10001204_pt1 | contig 18361 bp, 17 predicted proteins | sample DEB08_DNA_9_FD_184526 | JGI IMG/M metagenome (GOLD analysis project Ga0208544, IMG submission 184526) | Aqueous microbial communities from the Delaware River and Bay under freshwater to marine salinity gradient to study organic matter... | ecosystem: Environmental > Aquatic > Marine > Coastal ... | reverse complement strand
ACGGATGTATCTGCGTTCGCTACGTTGAAAATCTGATAGCCGAGCCCGTCGGTTTTCAGGCAGCAATCGACCATATGCCCCAAATCCCGCGCGTCGATATAGGCGAAAATGTTGCGGCGGCGCAGGGCGGCATTTGTTTCGTACGCTGGGAAATCCCGTGCGTATTCATGCGGTTCGATCACGTTGTTGATGCGCAATCCGTAGATGTCGATACCTGTGCGCGCTTGGAATGATTTGGCTGTCATCTCGTTGCAGACTTTGGACATCGCATAGCTGTCGTGCGGCACGGTTGGATGGTTTTCATCAATTGGCACGTAGTCGGGCTTGATCTCGCCATCTGCAAAACAGACCGCATAGGTCGTTTCGGATGAGGCAAAGATCACTTTTGGGATGCCGAGTTTCACGGCCGCCTCGATCACGTTATAAGTGGTCTGGGTATTGGCCTTAAAGCACTCGCCATCGGTCCCGATCATCACCCGCGGCACAGCGGCGAAATGCACGACGGCGTCGTATTTCGGCATGCCCTGCCCTGTGTTCAGCTCGTCAAAGTCCACGAATTGCGACATCGCCCCGATGACTTGGCCAAAGTCCATCAAGTCCACTTGCAGCTCGTTGGTGCCATCCCCCGAGAGGGTCTGATCGGCGTTGATGACGTGGTGCCCTTGCGCGCGCAGATATGCCACCGCATGCCTGCCCGCCTTGCCGCTACCGCCTGTGAAAAATACGCGCATGGATGTCTCCTGTTCAGGTCAAAACGCGGATCGGTGCGTCTGCTTGCCAAGCGGCAATCGCAGCGACCGTCTCGCGGTAAAAAAGAGTGAATGTTGCCTCGGTGGTATAGCCGAGGTGCGGGGTGAGCAAGAGTTTACCTGCCTCGATGAGGTCCGTTGCGCGAAGAGGGTCATCTGCGGGCAAGGGTTCAACGTCAAACACATCAAGACCCGCCATGTTGGGGTGGCCCTTAAGTAGCCCTGCAAGAAGTGCAGGGTTGTCGACGATGGGGCCACGCGAGGTATTGATGAAGACTTGCCCTGCTTTGGCGGCGGCAAAGGCTTCGGCCTTGAGCAATCCTTTGCTGCGCTCTGAGAGCACCAGATGCACTGTGGTCACATCGGAAGCCGCCATCAGGTCGGTCAGGCACTCCATGCGGGTGACGCCAACTTCATCCGCGCGCGCTTGGGTTAGGTTTTGCGACCATGCGCAGACCTCCATGCCAAAGGCGCGGCCCAAAGCCGCCATTTGCGCCCCGATATTGCCCAAGCCGATCACGCCCAAGGTAAGCCCTGCGAGGTCCCTTCCCAGCCCCGTTTGCCAGCCAGCAGCGCCATGAAGACTTGCGACTTCGGGCATCAGGCGACGGTTTAGGGCAAGCATCATCAGGGTCGCCAATTCGGATGTTGTTGTCTTACGGCTCGGTGTGCCGCAAACCGTGACGCCCGCAGCCTTGGCTGCATTAAGGTCGATGGAGGCGTTCTTTGGCCCTGAGGTGACCAGCAGTTTGAGGTTGGGTAGTGCATTGATCAGCGTTGCGGGCATCGGCGTGCGTTCGCGCATCAGGCAGATGATATCGAAGGGAGTAAGCCTTTCGACGAGTGCCCCGTGGTCGGTGATCGTGTCGTTAAAAACGGTCACGTCATAGGGTGACCAATCGGCCAGCCGCAGGGCGGCATTTGCGTAATCGTCGAGAATGGCGATTTTCATGGGGTATTCCATTTAGCTATGGTTCCAGTCGTCGGGATCGTCGGAATTGTTGGGCGATAGTCCTATAATATCCCCCTTAGTTGAACATCCAAGCCCAAGGACGGTGCGGTTGGCATAGGAGAAATAGGCCGAGACTTGGTTGATTTCCAAAATTTCACCGTCGTCAAACCCGACGCCCCGCAGTGCGATGATATCCGCTTCGTTAATCGTCGCGGGCGCAAGGGTGAGTTTCTGGGCGTAATCCATCGCGGCGACTTGGGCGGCCCCAAGTGGCGCATCCGTGAAATCACGCGCGTCAATCGCCCTGCGGATCGCATCGGATTTTGCGTCATCGCCCAGCAGCCTGCGCATCCCCGCATAGTGGTGATCGACGCAATAGCCGCATTCATTGAGCGACGAGACCCAGACACCCAAGGCCTCAAGGAACCACTTTGGCACAGTGTTTCCCGAATTATGCAGCACGTATTTGTAGATCGCCATGTGCCCTTCCATCGAATGGGGGCGCAGGGAATGGGCCATCATAATGTTGTCGACGTTATCGTCTGGCCCTTTGACCCGATCATAGAGCATCCGCAATTTGCCCGTCGATTGGTCGTAGGGAATAGTTTTGACCCAAGCCATGGCCGTTTCCTTTCGGGAATTTCCACTCACTTTAGCGGCAATTCGCCCGAAGGAAAGCAAATCAAGCGATTGCCCCTCCCGCCCCTAGGTGGCACAATATGCGGCAAAGCAAAGAGTGAGCAGTAGCATATGACGAACGATCTTTTGTCCACCAAAAGCGCCGATGATTACAACGCCTCGTCCATTGAGGTCTTGGAAGATATGGAGCACGTCCGCCTCCGCCCTGGTATGTATATCGGCGGCAAGGACGAGCGGGCGCTGCATCATATGGTGGCCGAGATTATCGATAACTCGATGGATGAGGCCGTTGCGGGGCATGCCACTTGGATCGAGGTTGAGCTGCACGCCAACGGCCATTGTACGGTGCGCGATAACGGGCGGGGGATCCCCACCGATCCACACCCCAAACAGCCGACCAAATCCGCGCTTGAGATCATTTTCTGTACGCTAAACGCGGGGGGTAAGTTTTCGGGTGACAGCTACGAGACCTCAGGCGGTTTGCACGGGGTTGGCTCCTCTGTCGTGAACGCGCTGTCGGATCACTTGCGCGTCGAGGTGGCTCGCAACAAAGAACTGTTCATGATGGAATTCTCCAAGGGTGTGCCGCAAGCGCCCTTAGCCAAGATCGGTGCTGCCCCAAACAGGCGCGGCACCTCGGTCACATTCCACCCCGATCCTGAGATTTTCGGCAAGCTGACGCTGAAACCTTCCACGCTGTTCAAGATGGCGCGCTCCAAGGCCTATCTATTCTCTGGCGTCGAAATCCGTTGGAAGACCGAGATCAACGACGAGACCACGCCGCTGACCGCGACGTTTAAGTTTCCGGGTGGTTTGTCGGATTATTTGGGCGAGCGTTTGGGCAAGTCCACGGTTTACGCCGACAAGCCGTTTGCGGGCCATGTGTCGTTCCAAGAGAAATTCCAAGTGCCGGGCAAGGTCGAGTGGGCGATCAACTGGACCCCTGCCCGCGACGGGTTCATGCAGTCCTATTGTAACACCGTGCCGACGCCAGAGGGTGGTACCCATGAGACGGGGTTCTGGTCCGCGATTCTGAAGGGGATCAAGGCGTATGGCGAGCGTGTGAACAACAAGAAATCCGCGCAGATCACGCGTGAGGATTTGATGACGGGCGGTTGTGCGCTGGTGTCTTGCTTTATCCGCGAGCCTGAATTTGTGGGGCAGACCAAGGACCGATTGGCCACGACCGATGCACAGCGCATGGTGGACCTTGCGGTGCGCGACCACTTTGACAACTGGCTGGCGGCCGATACCAAAGCTGCTGGTGCGATCCTTGATTTCCTTGTGCTGCGGGTTGAGGAACGCCTGCGCCGCAAGATGGAAAAAGAGACCGCGCGTAAGACGGCGACAAAGAAGCTGCGCTTGCCAGGTAAACTGACTGATTGCTCTAGCAAGGACCGTGCGGGGACAGAGTTGTTCATCGTGGAGGGCGATTCTGCGGGGGGCTCTGGCAAGGGCGCGCGCAACCGTGTGAACCAAGCGCTTTTGCCGCTGAAGGGCAAGATTTTGAACGTGCTGGGCGCTGCGTCGAATAAGATCAACACCAACGCCGAGATCAACGATCTTTGCGAGGCTTTGGGCGTTGGGATGGGGACGAAATTCAACGTCGATGATCTGCGTTATGACAAGATCATCATCATGACCGATGCGGATGTGGACGGGGCGCATATTGCGGCGCTTTTGATGACGTTCTTTTTCACGCAGATGCGGCCATTGATTGACCAAGGGCACCTCTATCTGGCCTGTCCGCCGCTCTACCGCCTGACCCAAGGGGCGCACCGTCTGTATGTGACGGATGACGCGGCCAAGGATGTGGCGATGGAAAAGGGCCTTGGTGGTAAGGGTAAAATCGACGTACAACGCTTTAAGGGCTTGGGCGAAATGGACGCAAAAGACCTCAAAGAAACGACGATGGACCCGACGACACGGAAGCTCATCCGCGTGACGATTGCCGACGAAGAACCCGGTGACACGGCCGATCTGGTTGAGCGTTTGATGGGGAAGAAGCCCGAACTGCGGTATCAGTATATTCAAGAGAACGCGCAGTTTGTTGAGGAGTTGGATGTTTGAGGTGTAAGATATCTTAACAATGAAAAGAATATTCCATCTTCTGGCATTTATTTTGCCATCATTGGTTTCAGCGGAAGCCTACAATGATGGTATACTTAAATTAGGGGGGCGAGATTTCTTCGTTGGGGACACGGAGCGGCTACCCGAAAGCACACTTATGCCGCAGTTTTCGTTCAGCTGGTCTCCTTTGCTTAATTCCGCTCTCTTTGATGACCCAATTTTGCGTGGGCACAGCCTGCGAATACAACAAACTGGAGTGCCCTCGCGCGAACTCATGGAAACCAAAATGCCGTCCGATACCAATTTTAGTGTCGTTGTTACGGATCCAAATTTTCTTGCAGATGGCTATAGGGTAAATCAAACGATTGGAGGTCTCGCCTTTCGCGTTATACCAATTAACTCCGATTTCGACTATATTGTGACTTGCTCTCTCGCGCGCAAATGGAACAATGTCTCCGGTTGCGGTTTGACAGTCGTCTATCCTTACTCGACGCATGTGATCCTTAAGGCGAACATATCATACATATTTGCGGGCGGCGTCGCATTGAGTGACTACGCCCAGCGTGCAGAGGGCATCGCTAACCGGCTGATCGAAGTAGCGGTTTGTTTGGACGTCACGGAGAGAGCCGAAGAAATTAATGCGGCAGAATTCCTATCGGAAAATCCTAAGTTGGAAGCATGTAATATCCACTTGCCGTCCTGAAGCCGCCCCTACTCCTGCACACTCTCCAAATACTCGGTCAGCGCTAGCAATTCAGCTGGCACTGGCGTCCCGATCCCGTCTTTCTCCACGATCACTGTGTCGCCCATGTCGCCTGCCCCGAACTCTGGCATTGCGCCTGAGAAGTGCGGTTTGCGCTTGAGCCCGTCGATGGTGGACATGACGTAGTCGGTTGGGAACTCGCCTTTGTAACGGGCTTTGAGTGTCGTCAGGTCGGGTGGCATTTTGATCAGGACATCGGCCATTTCGCCTGTCCCTTTGGCGTCAAAGCCGTGGCAGGAGGCGCAGTTGTCCATGTAGAGTTGCTTGCCCTCTGGCGCGTCAGGCGTCTCGACGCAGGCTGTCAGGGCGAGTGCTGCGATGATGCTCAATTTTTTCATGGGGGTGTCCTCCGCTCGTGTTTTTTACCACTTTAGCGGAGGCCCCGTTATTACGCCATGACGTAAATCAATTGAGAGAGAGATTGCCGATGGCGGCTTCAATCACGGATGATGTGTCGTCGCTATCGCCCGACACAGCCAGCCCGATAAGCGCGCCTTTTTGCCCGCCGAATGCGCGGGCGTAGTCAGCCGCCAGATCAACGCGCTCGGTGGCGCTGCCTGTCCCTGCTTGGCGCAGGGGGATCGTCACGCCTGTCCCTGATTTGCCGTAAGGTGACGCGATCACGGAGCCCACGGCGTTATTGCCGCCCCATGCGTATTGGATGACGCGCACGTCAGAGCGGCCAAGCAGCGAGCGGATGCCAGCGCCTGACAGGGTTGGGGCCACGTCAGCGGGTACAAAGACGAAGTAGAGCGAGATATTGCGGTCATCGCCGCCTTTGCGGGACAGGTCGGTGGCGGGCACAGATTTGTTCACGGTCCAGCTCCAAGATGCGCCATTGGCACCCCAGTCGGATTGGCCGACACGGGACCATGCGATGCTGACCGAACCGTTCGAGACCATCGAGAGGTTGGAGCCGAAATTGTAGTCGTTCGACGAGAAGAGCGAGAGTTTCTGCTCGGACCAGCCAGAGGCAAAGCTGACGGGACCAGCAGAGGCGGCAGTAGCGGTTGAGACGGCTGCGGCGAGGAGAATGCGTTTCATAGGTCTATCCTTTTATGTTGAAATAGACCTACCCCAGCGCGCCAACAAAGGCTTGCACGCAGATGCCGTTTCACGAAAATGTCAGGCTGGCGTGAGGATTAGCGCCCGCGGATCGGGCAAAGCTTCACTTTTGGATCAAGTTTTGCGTATTCCACAGCGGTGATCCAATGCATGTCGGTTGGTGGCACATACTGCCATTCGGCGAGGTATTTGCGTTTCGCCTCACCGCGCAGATAGCCCGCCATTTGTTGATTGCCGATTGGTCCGACGTTCACGTTTGATCCATGAAAGCCGATCCGCGCCCTTTGTCCAATGCAGGCATTTGGCAGGGTCGTAAAGATCACGCAAGCCGAGGCGCAATAGCCCCGAATTTCGATCTGCCCGCCCCAGTTCAGGAACGCGGCACGGTCTGCCTCTGCACTGATCAACTGGCCGCCGCCATCACGGGTGATAACATAGGGTTCGGACGTCGGCGCGGGCCGCCTATCCGTGCAAGCCCCAGCCACGAGCAAGGAAAGAATTGCGCAAATACTCATGGCCCGCCTCATTTGTTAGGTCTTTGCGAGTGCTTCGACCTGCACCCAAAGCGCGTCTGGCACGTCCACCTCGGTCATCACATTGCGGCTTGAGCCAGGGATGCGCGCGCCGTCTTGTGCTGCGACGACCTCTGCAACCCGCGCGAAACGGTCGTTGAAGTGATCGCCATAGGTGGTTGGGTCGAGAAGGATATAGAACTGACCCAGCCCATGCGGTGGGCCGTCGGGGAGTTTTAGCCCCTTCACATCCAGCGAGTTCACCGAGCCTGTCATCCCAGCAGCGAGCAGTTCGACCATCAGACCAAAGCCCCAGCCCTTATAGCCGCCTGCACTGACAAGAGCGCCTTTCAGCGCCTCTTCCGGGTCGGTCGTTGGCTTGCCATCCGCGTCCACGGCCCAGCCGAGCGGGATTTGCTGACCTGCGGCCTTGGCCATCGTGATTTTGCCCAAGGCCACGGCAGAGGTCGAGAAATCGAAGTGCAGCGCAGGCTTACCTTCCCCCGGCACGGTCATGGCGATGGGGTTGGTGCCGATCACGGCCTTATTGCCGTTTGGGGGTGCGACGACCGGCGAGGCATTGGTCATGCCGATCCCGATCAGGCCGTGTGCAGCGATTTGTTCGGTGAAATAGCCCAGCGAGGTGCAGGTATGCGCGTTGGATATGGCGTAGCTCGCGATGCCATTGTCGCGGGCGGTGCTGACTGCTTGGGCAAGACCTGCGGCAAAGGCGGGCTGCGCAAAGCCGAATTGCGCGTCGGATTTCACAGCGCCTAGGCGCGGCTTGCTGACAATTGGGTAGACCGTGCCAGAAACACGTCCAGAGGCGAGCTGTGTGCAATAGCTTTCGAGGTAATAGAGGCCACAAATGACATTACCCAAGGCCTCTGCGCGGGCGACGGCGCGTGCGACATGACCTGCTTGCATATCGGCGGCACCATGGGCGATGAGGGCTGCTTTACTTTTGGCTTCAATCTCTTGAACGGTGATCTTCATAGTGTTTCCAGCCTTCCTGAGGTGAGCCTGACCATGCGGTCCATGCGCGCAGCAAGCTCTAGGTTATGGGTCGCGATCACGGCTGAAAGACCTGTGCCGCGCACGAGTTCCATCAGCGCATCAAACACGCGGTCCGATGTTTCGGGGTCGAGGTTGCCTGTGGGCTCGTCGGCCAAAAGCAGCGTCGGCTGATTTGCAAGAGCGCGGCAAAATGCAACACGCTGTTGTTCGCCACCTGAGAGCGCCGCTGGTCGGTGGTCACCACGCTCCGCGATGCCAACACGGGCAAGAAGTTCGTTCGCACGCGCATTGGCCGCAGCCTCGCTTTTGCCATTGGCCAGCTGTGGCAGCACGATGTTTTCGCGTGCCGTAAATTCGGGCAGCAGGTGGTGGAATTGATAGATAAAACCGACTTCGTCACGGCGCACGGCAGTGCGTTTTCGGTCCGACAGTGCGGTCATATCGCGACCCGAAATCGTGACCGTGCCTGTGTCGGGCGTATCAAGCAGCCCTGCGATATGCAGCAGCGTTGATTTGCCAGCACCTGAAGGCGCAACAAGGGCGACAACCTCGCCTGTTTTTACGGACAGATCAATGCCGTGTAACACGTTCACCTCGTTGGGTTTGCCGTGGTTATAGGCCTTGGTGATGCCTTGCACTTCGAGAGCGTAATCATTCATAGCGCAGGGCCTCAACTGGGTTCATGCGGGCGGCGCGGCGCGCGGGAAAGATGGTGACGATCCATGACAGACCAAGAGATAAGGCCACTGACGAGAGAACATCATTGAGGCGTAACTCTGCGGGCAATTGGTAGATGCCGCGAATGGAAGGGTCCCAAACGCCGCCGCCTGAAACGTAGTTCACAAAGCTGAAAATCGGGTCGATATATAGCGCGAAGAGGCAACCCAAGATAACACCAAGGATCGTGCCGATTGTGCCGATCCCTGCCCCGCAGATGAAAAAGATACGCAGGATCGAGCCTTCAGTCAGGCCCATTGTCCGCAGGATGCCGATGTCGCGGCCTTTGTTTTTCACAAGCATAATAAGGCCTGAGATGATGTTCATCGAGGCAATCAAAACAAGGATTGAGAGGATGACGAACATGACGTTATCTTCGACCGTCAGTGCGCGCAGGAAAGACCCAGCACTATCACGCCACGTCCAGATATAGCTATATTGTCCCGCAATGCTAAGCAGTTCAGGGGTCACACTATCCACCGCGTCAGGATCGGCCACCATCACTTCAATTTCGTCCACTAACCCCTCGCGATTAAAGAAGGATTGCGCCTCGGCCAGCGGCATATAGACCCGCGTTTTATCAATGTCGTAGCGGCCCGCGGTGAAGATATAGACCACCTCATAGGCGTTGACGCGCGGGCTGGTGCCCATCGCGGTGCGCACGCCATTGGGGCTAATCACTTTGATTTTATCGCCGACGGCGACGCCCAATTCGCGGGCCACACCAGAGCCGATGGCGATGCCGTTATAGAAGTTATTGATGCTGCCCGCACTGTCGTCTGGACGGGCGATGCGCGGGATGGTCATCAGATTATCGAGCGTGATCCCGTAAACTTCGATCCCAGCGTTGCGGTTTTGGCTATTGGCCATGACTTGGCCACGCACAAGAGGGGCTGCGCGGGTCACACCTTCGACTTTACCAAGTGCCTCGGAAAGCGCGTCGTAGTCGGCAATCGTGCGGATCGTTTGGGTCGTGCCTTCAATCGGGGTCTGCTGATACACCGTCACATGGGCGTTTGAGCCAAGGATCGTATCAACAAATTCGGCGCGAAACCCAGAGCGCACGGCCAGCGTGGCAATCAGCGCGAAAACCGCCAAAGTGACCCCGACGAGCGAGATCCACGTCATGATGCTAACGCCACCTTCCGCCCGCTTTGCACGGATATACCGCCACGCAATCATCCACTCGAATTTGGCAAAAGGGGCAGTACTGGCCATGGGGCTACCTTATCAAAATTTAAGGCAAAATGGCGGTCCGCGCCCCGATGGTCAAGGCGGCATTGGGGGCATGTGCAACTTGCTGCTTGGGGTTAGCGTCTGCCGACCAAAGTGAGGTTTGGTTTTGCGCCCTCCACCTGTGGTGCTTTGCGCAAGGCAGGTTCTTTGCGCTGTGCGGGTTGTGGGGCCGAAACCTTGGGCGCGCGTTTGAAAAAGCTGGCGATCAAGGCCAGCAAGGCCGCCGTAATCCCCCAGCCCACAACGCCACCTGTGCCAGCGGCAACAAGTCCCGCGCCAGTCAGCGGCACGGCGGGTTGAAAATCAGCCCATGTGTTTTGAAATGTCGCTACATCGGTGAGTTTTTGCGGCATGGTCAGACGCGACATGGCAGAGGCTTCGCGCAAGTTCGCCAGATTATCGCTCAGCACCGCATGACGCGCAAAGGTGCGGCGCATATCGGCCTGACGATCGGCCAGAAACTGCGTTCCGGTCATCTGATCGAAGGCTTGAGTTCGGGTGAGGCCAGAGCGCATGGCGGAGGCCTCAAAATCAGTCACAACGATAGTGAGCGCATCGACCTGCCCTGCGAGGCGTTGGGTGTATTGCTGTGCGAATTCAGGATACTGGGAGAGCGAAGCACCCCCAACGAGCCCGCCTGCAAGGGCGATAATTTTGAACATCTGCTAAGGCCTCGAGTCTTTTATATTCTTTTGACGCTTTCTAGCATGCCTCGTTTACCACGTGGACCCACATTTTCGCGACCACTTGCAACTGTGCGGGGTTTGACACAAAACCGCTGCATTCTATTATTTGAAACGGATTGATATGATCGAGATTTACAAAACTGCTTGGCAGCATTTCCGGCAGAATTTGAGCACGATGTTGGGATTGGCAGCGATGCTTTTTGTTTTGGACATTGCAAGAACGAAGTGGGATCTTTCGATAGGTGCTACAATTTTCCCGCAAATGCTCGTGGTGATGCTCCTGCATTACATGGTTTTGTTTGGCGAAAAGGTAAACATGATCAAAAAGCAGGATCGTAAATTGGCGATGGCGCCCTTTGTGCGGGCATATGGTATCATCATTATCCTGACCTGCCTGACCACGATTTTGTTCCTGATGCGGTCGGGCTTGTCCATTGAACTTGCGTTGAAGCTTTGGGTTCTTGTCTTTGCCTTGTCTTATTTCGTTTTCATGGTGCTTTTGGGAACATCTCTACCAGCTTCGATGGCAGGTGATCGCTATAACCCGAAAATTAGTCTGATCCGCGCAAAGTCGACGTGGGCTGCGATTGCGGGAGGGTTTATTGTTGGGCCGTTCCTTGCGAGCGCAATTTTGCTCGCTACGGCTGTTGGTTTGGTAAGCCTCATCGACAACGCTCTTGTCGGTTATCCAACCTGGAGCGAGATGCGTCTTGTTGGTTGGCTCGTTGATTTCATCTGGAGCGTTGCCGCTCTATTCGTTTCATTGCTCGGCGTTGTTGTGCTTTGCCGTGCCTATCTACGCGTCGCCCCGCCAGAGATATTGGCGGAGCTGGAATTGGCAAAGCAAACAGACGCTTAAATCTCGGCGTAGATACCTACGATTTTGGCGATAGCGTCTGCGGGTGACATCTCTTCGCTGATCCCTGTGCGCCGTGAGGTGACTTCGACAACACCGTTTTTGAGGCCACGCGGACCAACGGTGATCCGCCATGGCAGGCCGATCATGTCCATTGTGCCGAATTTCGCCCCTGCCCGCTCGTCGCGGTCGTCGTAAAGTGGGTCGAGCCCTGCTACGATGAGTTGCTTGTAGAGGTCTTCGCAGGCTTCATCTGCGGCTTCGTCGCCCGACTTCATGTTCAGGATGCCAACGTGGAAAGGTGTGACACCTTCGGGCCAGATGATGCCCTTGTCGTCGTGCGACGCCTCGATGATTGCGCCCAAAAGACGCGAGACGCCGATCCCGTGGCTGCCCATGTGCACGTTAACTTTTTCGCCTTTGCCATTGTCGACAGCCGCGTTTAGCGCGTCGGAGTATTTGGTGCCGAAGTAGAAGATTTGACCGACTTCGATGCCGCGTGCAGTTTTGCGACGCTCTTCGGGCACTTCGTTAAACAGCGCCTCGTCGTGAGTCTCGTCGGTGCGGGCGTATTTGGTGGTGAACTCTGTCATCACGGCGGCACAAGCTGCGTGATCGTCAAAATCAATCTCGCGGTCACCGAATGTGAGGTCAGTCACGGCGCTATCGTAGAACACCTCAGACTCGCCCGTTTCGGCCAGCACGAGAAATTCATGGGTGTCTTCACCACCAATCGGGCCGGAATCGGCACGCATTGGAATGGCCTTGAGGCCCATGCGTTCATAAGTGCGCAGGTAGCTGACGAGGTGGCGGTTATACGCATGCAGCGCATCTTCCTTAGTCAGATCAAAGTTATAGCCGTCTTTCATATAGAATTCGCGGCCCCGCATGACGCCAAAGCGCGGACGGGTCTCGTCGCGGAACTTCCACTGGATTTGGTAAAGTGTCAGCGGCAGGTCTTTGTAAGATGTGACATGGGCGCGGAAGACGTCAGTGATCAGTTCTTCAGCGGTAGGTGTATAGAGCATCTCGCGACCGCCGCGGTCTTTGATCCGCAGCATCTCGTCGCCGTAAGCGTCGTAGCGTCCGCTTTCGCGCCAGAGGTCCGCAGACTGGATCGTTGGCATCAGCATGGCGTGGTGGCCAGCTTTCGCCTGCTCTTCATGCACGATATTTTCAATTTTCTTGAGAACTTTATAGCCCAGCGGCAACCAGCTATAAATGCCAGCGCTTGCCTGCTTGATCATGCCTGCTTGCAGCATGTAGCGGTGAGAGACGATCTGCGCCTCGCGTGGGGTCTCTTTGAGAACGGGCAGGAAATAGCGGCTCATACGCATGATATCAGGGGCCTTTGGTAAATTGCGGTTTGTACGAAGGTTTAGGGCCAGCGCCGCGGCGTGGCAAGTAGGGGATGCAACCAAGCGCCCCCCACGAAGAAAGTCAGCAAACGGATCACAAATTTCAACGTGATAACATTAAGTTAATCTACTGAAATTTTGAGATCCAGTTATCAGCCGCTGCCGTAACAGACCTACATGCAATAAGGCATGACAACATTTAGTTAGGGAACGAAAATCATGGCTCTTTTTAAATCCTTCGTCGCAGCAACACTGACAGCCGCAACATTCGCGGGCACAGCATATGCGGGTGGTCACTCCCAGAACATCGTCGAAATTGCAGCAGCAGACGCGCAATTCTCAACACTCGTCGCAGCCGTCACAGCGGCAGGCCTTGTGGACACATTGTCTGGCGAAGGCCCGTTCACTGTTTTCGCGCCAGTCAACGACGCATTCGCAGCGTTGCCAGAGGGCACAGTTGAAACACTGCTGATGCCAGAAAACGTGGGCGACCTGACCAACATCCTCACCTTCCACGTGGTGTCGGGCAAAGTGATGGCAGGCGATATCGCAGAAGGGTCCTCACTTGTCGGCACAGTCTTTGCAGACAATAGCGTGTGCATCGCTAAAGGCGCAGACGGCGTATCCATCGCAGACGGCACAGGCATGATGGCCAATGTTGTAATCGCAGACATCGAAGCGTCCAACGGCGTGATCCACGTGATCGACAAAGTCTTGCTCCCAGGCACAGCACCAGAGTGCATGTAACCTAGCAAACCACAGGCGGCATTCCGTGCCGCCTGTACCCTTGCGAAGCGGGCCTCTTTCCACCATCTAATAGGAAAGAGTTTAGCGAGGGTGAGCATGGCGCTTCCAGTGAGAGATCAAGCGAAATATTGGGGCATCGCAATCGCGGTGTTTTTGCTGGCGCTTTGGGCACTGGGCGATGTGATTTTGCCCTTCGTCTTGGGCGGCGCCATTGCTTATCTGCTCGATCCAGTTGCCGACCGATTGGAAAAACTGGGCCTGACCCGCGTGTTGTCCGTCGCCGTGATCACAGTCATTGGGCTATTTCTGTTTTTGATCTTGGTCCTGCTGGTGTTTCCGACACTGATCCAACAGTCGATCGCGTTGGCAGAGGCCGCCCCTGCGCTGATCGATAGCTTGCAAGCCACTTTGACCGAACGCTTCCCGCAACTTTTAGATGCGGACAGCACAATTCGCCTGCAACTTGATGCACTTGGCACCAAAATCCAATCGCAAGGCGGCACGGTGATCAACGGCCTTCTCAGCTCTGCTATGGGCCTGATCAACATTATTGTCCTGCTCGTTGTTGTGCCTGTCGTCGCGTTTTACCTCCTGCTCGACTGGGACAATATGGTTGCCAAAATCGATGACATGCTGCCGCGCGATCACGCGCCCATCGTGCGCCAATTGGCGAGCCAAGTTGACACGACGTTGGCCTCTTTCATTCGCGGTCAAGGTACGGTTTGTTTGGCTTTGGGCAGCTATTACGCGATTGCATTGATGATCGCAGGTCTTAATTTTGGCCTCGTCGTTGGGGTCGTGGCGGGCTTGATTTCGTTCATCCCTTATATCGGCGCGCTGGTTGGCGGCGCATTGGCCATAGGCTTGGCCCTGTTCCAATTTTGGGGCGATTGGGTGTCCATTGGCATTATCGCAGGCATTTTCGTGGTCGGCCAATTCCTTGAAGGCAATATCCTGACGCCAAAGCTGGTCGGGCAATCCGTCGGGCTGCACCCTGTCTGGCTTATCTTTGCGCTGTCTGTCTTTGGCTCGCTTTTCGGCTTTGTGGGTATGCTGGTTGCGGTCCCAATGGCTGCGATGATCGGCGTATTCGCACGTTATGGCATTAGCCAATACCGCGAGAGCCTGCTTTACCGTGGCCTGTCAGACGCCGACGAATGACCCAGCAGTTAACCTTTGACTGGCCTATTGGGGTGGCCCTTGGGCCAGAAGATTTCTTTGTCGCCCCAGCTAACGCACAAGCCTATGCGATGCTGGCGGCACCTGACACCTGGCCTGACCGCAAGTTGGTCATCACAGGACCAGCGGGCAGTGGCAAAAGCCATCTGGCCCGTGTCGCGCAAGCGCAGTTAGGCGGGCAAATTTATGACAGCCGCGCTTTGCCTAATACCCTGCCAAATGCGGGTGAGGTTGTAATAGTAGAAGATATGGAGCTCCTGCCCGCCACTTCACAGGAGTTTATGTTCCATTTGCACAATCACCTGCGCAACACGAGTGGGTATCTGTTGATGACGGCACAGACCGTTCCGTCTCGATGGCCGCTGACCTTGCCCGACCTCGCAAGTCGCATGCAGGCCGCCACAGTCACCCGAATTGATGACCCCGATGACGGCCTGCTTGCAGCCTTGATTATGAAGCTCATGGCCGACCGCCAAATCATGCCGCCGCCAGCTTTGGTCAATTACCTCGTTCCGCGTGTGGAGCGATCCTTTGCCGCGGCCGCCGAGATCGTCGCAGCGCTCGATTGCGAAAGCCTGAGTTCGGGCCGCGCCATCAATATCAAATTGGCCGCGACATTGCTGGACAAAGCGGGCAACTCGGGGCGATAACAGTCATATAACTGCGACAGTTCCGACGGATAAGGCGCCATGATGCAAGCAAATTTTCTCGAAAGCCCGTTTCCAGTGGCCCAAGTGTTGGACATCGATCCAAGCACGCCCGCCCGCTATGTGAACCGCGAGCTCAGCTGGTTAAGCTTTAACTGGCGGGTCTTGGAAGAGGCGGAAAACCTGCGTGTGCCATTGTTAGAACGGTTACGGTTCTTGTCGATCTCTGCCACGAACCTTGACGAGTTCTATACCGTGCGCGTGGCAGGCCTGCGCGAATTGGCGCTCGCTGGCAACGTCACCCCGTCGATTGATGGCCTGACGCCCGCCGAACAACTGGTACTGATCAACGCCAATGCCCGCGAATTGATGCACCGCCAACAATCGGTATTTAATGCGTTGAACTTGGCCCTTTCTGACGCGGATATTCATATCCTGACGCGCAAGGGATTGGATAAAGCCGATCTCGAGTTCCTTGATGAATTCTTTTTAGATCAAGTGTTTCCAGTGCTTTCGCCGCTAGCGATTGACCCTGCCCACCCGTTCCCGTTCCTACCGAACGAAGGTTTTGCTCTGGCGCTGCAACTCGAAAAAATCGATGGAAAACGGTCCATGCGGGCGCTCTTGCCAGTGCCTGCACAGATCGCGCGCTTTGTGCTATTACCGTCTGAAACAGGCCACAGGTTCTTGCCACTCGAAGAGTTGCTATTGCTCCATGTTGGTCGCCTATTCCCTGGATTTGAGGTCAAAGGCAACTGCGCCTTTAAGGTTTTGCGCGATAGCGATTTGGAGCTTGAGGACGAAGCCGAAGACCTTGTTCGCGAGTTTGAAGTGGCGTTAAAACGCCGCCGCCGTGGTGAAGTTGTGCGCCTCAAGCTATCTGACAATGCGCCTAAGTCTTTGAAATCAATGATCATGAGTGAGTTACATGTCACCGACGATGCGGTGGTTGAAGTTGACGGGCTGATCGGTGTTTCTGACCTTGGCGAACTGGTGCTGGATGAACGCCCCGATCTGCTTTGGCCGCCTTTCACCCCGCGCGTGCCCGAACGCGTGCAGGATTTTGATGGCGATATGTTCGCGGCGATCCGCCAAAAAGACATGCTACTGCATCACCCTTATGAGACATTCGACATGGTTGTGCGCTTCCTTGCGCAGGCCGCGATGGACCCCGATGTTGTGGCGATTAAGCAGACGCTTTACCGCACATCGACCAAGTCCCCGATTGTCGAGGCGCTTTGCGAGGCGGCGGAAAACGGCAAATCCGTCACCGCCTTGGTCGAGCTGAAGGCCCGCTTTGACGAGGCTGCCAACATTCGCCAGTCACGCCGTCTGGAACGGGCGGGTGCCCATGTGGTGTACGGTTTCCTCAACTACAAAACCCACGCGAAGATTAGCACTGTGGTGCGCCGCGAGGGTGAGAAGCTGGTCACCTACACGCACTTTGGCACGGGGAATTACCACCCGATCACGGCGCGGGTTTATACCGATCTGTCGTTCTTTACCTGTGACGCAGCCTTGGGCCGAGATGCGACGAAAGTTTTCAATTATCTGTCGGGTTATGCGCAGCCTGAGGGATTGGAAAACCTCTCTATCGCTCCGCTTGATTTGAAGAAAACGCTGATTGATCGGATTGCCTCCGAGGCCGAAAACGCCGCGGCAGGCAAACCCGCGATGATCTGGGCCAAGCTGAATTCATTGGTCGAAGAGGATGTGATCGACGCGCTTTATGCGGCCTCTCAAGCAGGCGTGAAAATTAGCCTTGTGGTGCGTGGTATCTGCGGACTGCGCCCTGGCGTTGTTGGGCTATCGGAGAATATCCGTGTGAAATCAATTGTAGGACGGTTCCTAGAGCATAGCCGTATCGTTTGTTTCGCCAACGGAAAGTCGCTGCCATCTAAAAAGTCGCGGGTTTATATCAGCTCTGCTGACTGGATGGGTCGCAACCTGAACCGCCGTGTCGAGACACTCGTGGAAATTCAAAACGCGACGGTGAAGGCCCAGATAGTCAGCCAAGTGATGGCCGCTAATATGGCTGATGTCGCGCAGTCTTGGGTAATGGAAGCCAATGGCACCTTTACCCGCGAGCCTGTTCCCGACGATGTTTTCGCTTTTAACTGCCACCGCTTTTTCATGGAAAATCCGTCGCTGTCTGGACGCGGCTCGGCGGGGGCTTCTGACGTTCCACAACTAACACACTCCGATGACTGAGGGTCCCATCATGACGACTGAAAACGATGACGCCATCGATTGGGGCGGCTTTGGGCGGCCCTTGTTTGAGGACGCGGCCGCCATGGGGTTGGGCCGCGTTGGCGTAATCGACGTCGGCTCCAACTCTGTGCGCTTGGTTGTGTTTGATGGCGCAGCGCGCTCGCCCGCCTATTTCTATAACGAGAAAATCATGTGCGCTTTGGGTGCTGGGCTGTCTGAGACGGGCATCCTCAATCCAGAAGGTCGCGTGCGCGCGCTCTCGGCGATCCGCCGCTTTGCAGCTTTGGCCGAGGGCATGGGAATTACCCCTCTGACGGCGGTGGCTACGGCAGCGGTACGCGAAGCCAGCGACGGTATGAATTTCCGCGACGAGGTATTGCGCGAAACAGGCGTGAAGATTTGGGTTATAGACGGGCGCGAAGAAGCGCGACTATCAGCGCAAGGTGTTCTCTTGGGTTGGCCCGGCTCCTACGGTTTGGTCTGTGATATTGGCGGCTCGTCGATGGAGCTTGCCGACCTTGCAGAAGGCCGCGTGGGTCGTCGTGTAACCTCGGCCCTTGGCCCGTTGAAACTGCGCGAAATTAAGGGCGGCAAGAAGGCCGTGAAGGCCTATGTGAAGGAGACCATGGCCCAGCTTCACAGCGAAATGGAGGGCGAGAAAGCGATGCGCCTGTTCCTTGTTGGTGGATCTTGGCGGGCGATCGCGCGGATCGATATGGAACGGCGCGGCTATCCGCTGACGGTTTTGCACGAATATCGCATGACGGCGCGCCAGATCAGCAAAACCGTTGATTATATTGCAATGTCTGACCCTACAGAGTTGCGCCAGCGTTGCAATATTTCGGAAAGTCGTATGTCGCTGGTGCCTTTGGCCAGTATCGTTCTTAAGGAACTCATGCGGGTTTTCAAACCCAAAGATGTGGCTGTTTCCAGTTACGGTATCCGGGAAGGGATGCT
>Ga0208544_10001203_pt1 | contig 18367 bp, 18 predicted proteins | sample DEB08_DNA_9_FD_184526 | JGI IMG/M metagenome (GOLD analysis project Ga0208544, IMG submission 184526) | Aqueous microbial communities from the Delaware River and Bay under freshwater to marine salinity gradient to study organic matter... | ecosystem: Environmental > Aquatic > Marine > Coastal ... | reverse complement strand
CATCGGGATAGAGCGTGCCCTGGGCCAGAAACTCTGCCCCTTCGATCTGATCGGCATATTTCTGAAACACATCAATGAACAAACCGCCGATGATCTTGCGCTTGGTCTCGGGGTCCGACTGCCCTTCGAGCTTGCCCAGGAACAGTTCGACCTCATCCGCATGAATGACCTTGAGGTTCATATGGTCGCGGAACATCGTGATGACTTCTTGGGCCTCGTTCTTGCGCAACAGGCCGTGATCGACGAAGACGCAGGTCAGCTGATCGCCGATCGCCTCATGGATCAGCGCGGCCGCAACCGACGAATCCACGCCGCCGGACAATCCACAGATCACCTGTTTGTCGCCTACCTGTTCGCGGATCGCCGCCACCGCCTCTTCGCGGTAGGCGCGCATCGTCCAGTCCCCTTTGAAACCCGCGATGCGCACGAAATTCTCGTAAAGTTTCGCGCCATTGGGCGTGTGGTGCACTTCGGGGTGGAATTGAACCGCGTAGAACTGGCGCGATGTATCGGCTGTGATGGCAAAAGGCGCGTTGGGCGAAGTGCCAAAGACCTTGAAACCGGCCGCGATCTTGCTGACGTGATCGCCGTGGCTCATCCAGACCTGCTCGCGCTCAGTCTGGAACCAGCCTTGCAGCAGATCAAGATGGTCGGCCTGGGGCGTGACATAGGCGCGGCCAAATTCGGCCGTGCCATGGCCACGCTCAACTTTGCCGCCCAGCATTTCCATCATGACCTGCTGGCCATAACAGATCCCCAGGATAGGCACGCCCAGTTCAAACACCTGTTCCGGCGGGCGCGGGGCCCCTTTGTCAAAGACCGAAGCCGGGCCGCCAGAAAGGATCACGGCCTTGGGATTGAAGTCAGCCAGAAACGCCGCATCCACCAGATTGAACGGGTGGATTTCACAAAAGACGTTTAATTCGCGCAGGCGGCGGGCGATGAGTTGGGTAACCTGGCTGCCGAAATCAATGATCAGCAGGCGGTCGTGGTCGGTGGGGGAGGCGATCTGTGTCATACCGCCTGATTATGTGGGCAGCGCGCTGCTGGCAAGGGGCGGATTGGGGGCCTGCCCCCAAACCCCCGAGGGATTTAGGGCCAAAAAGAGAAGCGGGCGCATAGATGTCGTTTTTTACCCTCACAGGACGGTATTTGCGAGAAGGCGGAGAGGGGAATGGGATAGCACAGGGCAAATATTGACATAAGGATCGATGACATGGCGGAAACAGCGCGGCGCGGACGTGGCGGTGGGGGTGCAGCACGGCGGGCGGAACGCAGTGCAGTGTCTTTTGAAACTGCAAAGTTCATTGAGCGTAACATTCCAAACTATGAAGTGCTGACCGAAGAGGCGCTTGAGCTGATCGAGTATAATGCCGAAACGGTATTGGAAGAGATCGGTGTGAATTTCCCCGATAATCCGCTGGCTTTGCAGCGCTGGCGCGATGCGGGGGCAGATGTGACGGGCGAGCGGGTGCGCATTCCACGCGGTCTGGCGCGCAAGCTTTGTGCCACGGCCCCCTCTGAATATGTCCAGCATGCCCGCAACCCAGAGCGCAATGTCGTCATCGGTGGGCGCAATCTGGTCTTGGCCCCGGTTTACGGCCCCCCCTTTGTGCGCGATGCCGCGGGCGGGCGCCGCTATGCCACGATGGCGGATTTCAATAAATTTGTGAAGCTGGGCTATATGTCCAAATGGCTGCACCATTCGGGCGGCACCGTATGTGAACCGACAGATATTCCGGTTAACAAACGCCATCTGGACATGCTGCATGCCCATATGACGCTGAGCGATAAACCCTTCATGGGATCGGTGACAGAGCCGTCGCGGGCACAGGATTCGGTTGATATGTGCAAGATCCTCTTTGGTGAGGATTTTGTGCAGCAAAACACCGTGATGACATCATTGATCAACATCAATTCTCCGATGACATTCGACGATGTGATGATGGGGGCACTGGATGTCTATGCGCAGAACAATCAGGCCTGTATCGTTTCGCCCTTCATTGTGGGCGGTGCCATGGCACCGGTGTCCGTGGCGGGCACCTTGACACAGGTCTTGGCCGAAGGTCTGGCCGGCATTGCCTATTCACAGCTGTGCCGTGCGGGTGCGCCCGTGATCATGGGGGCCTTCGTGACCTCGATCGATATGAATTCGGGCGCGCCGACCTTTGGCACACCTGAGGCTGCTCATATCACCTATGGGGTGGGGCAACTGGCCCGGCGGCTCAATCTGCCCTACCGTTCTGCGGGATCATTCTGTGGCTCGAAACTGCCTGACGCGCAGGCTGCTTATGAAACCGCGAACAGTTTGAACATGGGGCTTTTGTCGGGTGTGAATTTCATGCTGCATGCCTGCGGATGGCTTGAAGGGGGGCTGGTCAGCTCTTTTGAGAAATTCGTCATGGACGCGGATCAATTGGGCATCCTGCACCATTTTGCCAAAGGTGTGCAGATTGATGAGAACGCCCAAGCCATGGATGCGATCCGCGAAGTGGGACCGGGCGGGCATTTCCTGGGCTGTGCCCACACCCAGGGCAATTTCAAAAGCGCCTTCTGGAAGTCCGATCTGCTGGACTACAAGCCATTTGAAACCTGGCAAGATGAAGGGGCACGCGACACAGAGGCGCTGGCCACGCGCCGGGTTGAAAAAATGCTGGCCGATTACCAGCAGCCCGCCATGGACCCCGCCATTCGCGAGGGGCTGGATGCCTTTGTCGCCCAGAAGAAACTGGCAGAGCCTGACAGTTTCATGTGATCGCGGTTGAGGCCTGCGCTGTGCTGAGCACGCGGGCCTCACCGACCAAAGCAATCAGCACATCGAGATGCCGCACCACGCTATAGCTGGCGTCATCACGGGTGCGCATATCCTCAAGCGCTGCTTCCATTTCCATCAGCCTGAGCACGGCCGGCGCATGACGCGGCAGCACCCCGTATCCCAGAAGTCGTGGCAAATGGGCCGTCCGGCGATAGCTTTGTGCGCCAATGCGTGCCGCCCGCATCATAAGCTCGGGGCGGCGCACCGCGTTCAACATTGTCAGTATGTCTTGCATCGTCACTGTCCTTTGGCTGTGGATAACACGGCGAAAGAACCGTGAATGTATCCTCAGAATACACAACCTAAAGAGGTGTTGCGCAGAGCCGCATTTTTACGTTCGGGCGTTTTACAACTGTTTATCATTTAGAAACAATGCTTAAGAAACCACAGGATTTTAACGAATAGGTAACAAATGCATCTCTAGGTTGCGTTAACAAATTGTGGATAATTTTCATCACGGGAAACCGAAAGGGGGATATCATGGGGACACATATCGAAATGACAGGCATGGCACGGGCCGCAAATCTGCCGGGGTGGGTGCCGCCGGGGGCCTTGCATTACATCGCGCATACGGAAAAGGGGCATCCCATCCGTGCCCTGGCCCGGGAGGCGGGATGTCATGCCTCGACGATACTGCGCCAGATCCGCAAGATTGAAATGCGCCGCGATGATCCCCTGGTCGATGCGGCCCTGCGCAAATTGGGTGCTGCCAGCGCGCCGCAGCCCGAAAAACGCCAGCCTAAAAAGCCCGCGCAGGAAACGTCACTTCAGCTTGCTGTGCCGGATGATGCCAGGCTGACCCGCGAGGCCATGCGCGTCTTGCGCAGGCTGCGCGAAGCAGGGGCGGTGCTGGCCGTTGCCCCTGATTTGGACAAGGCGGTCGTGGTGCGTGACATGCCGGGGGGCGCTGGCACGCGGACGGCGGTGGTGGATGCCGATATCGCCCAGGCCATGGCCTTGAAAGACTGGATCAGCCCGGTCAGCAGCGGGCGGATCATCCGCTACAAGATCACCACAGCCGGACGCGGTGCGTTGGCCGAATTCGTGACCCGTTTTGGCCCCATATCCGAACCGGTAGATGGCTGTGCCGAGGCGCAGGCTCCTTTTGATGCGGCACTTAAGGGGCCGGGCTGCGCGGGCGAGGGGCAGGGTGCGCGGTCACGCTATGCCATCGGGGAAAGCCCGCTCAGCGCGCTGGCACGGCGCCGGGATAAAAAGGGCGTGCCTTTTCTGGGCGATGCACTGGTGCAGGCGGGCGAACGTCTGCGCGAGGATTTCGAACTGGCCCAGATGGAGGACGGCACCACCCAGAACTGGGATCACTTTCTGACGGCGGGCACCCAAACCGGACCGGGGGCGGGCGGACATGCGGCCGCCGCACCCGCGCAGGCTCGGGCACGGGTCCATGCCGCACTGCAAAACCTAGGCCCGGGCCTGTCGGATGTGGTGCTGCGGTGCTGCTGTTACCTTGAGGGGCTGGAGACAACCGAAAAACGTCTGGGCTGGTCGGCCCGGTCAGGCAAGATTGTCCTGCGCATCGCCTTGATCCGTCTCAAACGTCATTATGACGAGACGGTGGGCCCCGGTGGTGCGATGATCGGCTAGTCCCTCAGGCCGCGCGAAAATGGCGTCGCATAGCAGCAATGCGACGCCATAGGGTTTTGTCGGCAGAAGAATGTGCTAGATAACCACCAACCAAGTGGAGACATCTCATGCGCGATCTGAAAATCCCCGAACAGCGCCACCCCGAAAAAGCGCGCAAGCCCGACAATGCCCAGCCCAAGAAACCATCGTGGATCAGGGTCAAGGCACCCGGCGGCAAAGGCTATGCCGAGACCGCCAAGATTATGCGCGACAACAAGTTGGTCACCGTCTGCGAAGAGGCTGGTTGCCCCAATGTCGGCGAATGCTGGTCACAGGGTCATGCGACCATGATGATCATGGGAGAAGTCTGTACCCGTGCCTGTACCTTTTGCAACATTGCGACCGGAAAACCGCCAGAGGATCTGGATGTCTTTGAACCCGGTCGCGTGGCAGACGCGGTGGCGAAACTGGGGTTGAACCATGTGGTGATCACCTCGGTGGACCGCGATGATATCGCGGACGGCGGGGCCGAGCATTTTTCACAGACCATCCGCGCCATCCGGCACCGCAGCCCCGATACCACGATCGAAATCCTCACGCCTGATTTCATCCGCTGTGGTCCTGAAGCCTTGGAAAAGGTGGTTGAGGCGCGGCCCGATGTTTTCAACCACAACCTTGAGACCGTACCCGGCCTCTATCCAGAAGTCAGACCCGGCGCGCGGTATTTCCATTCCCTGCGCCTGTTGCAGAGGGTCAAGGAACTGGATCCGTCGATGTTCACCAAATCGGGCATCATGGTCGGGCTGGGCGAGGACCGCCAATCGGTTATTCAGGTCATGGAGGACATGCGCGCCGCAGACATTGATTTCCTGACCATAGGCCAGTACCTGCAGCCGACCCCGAAACACCACAGGGTCGACCGCTTTGTGCATCCCGATGAATTCGCAGCCTATGAAAAGGCCGCCTATGGCAAGGGTTTCTTGATGGTTTCGGCCACCCCGCTTACCCGTTCATCCTATCACGCCGGCGATGATTTTGCCCGCCTGCGCGCCGCGCGGAACAAGAAACTGGGGCTGGCTTAGGGGATCGCGGGCACTGCCTTGAGATAGGCCGCGATCGCTGCGCGATCGCCGGCCGGCAGGGCCGCCAGATTGGTAACAACTGCGGCCATTGATCCGCCAACGCTGTCGTAATCTGGGGTCAGCCCGCTTTCAAAGTAATAGATCAGATCGCTGTCCGACCATTCCAAAGCGCCTGTCGTGATGTTTGGGATGCGTCCCTTGCCTGATGGGTTGGGTGCCCCTGACAGCCAGGCGGCGCGGTCAAGCCCGCCCAAGGGCGTGCGCGGGGTGTGACATTCCGCGCAATGCGCCAAGGCCTCAACCAGATAGCGGCCTCGTGCCTCCTCGGGTGTCAGATCGCCTGTCAGCACAAAGCTGTCTGGCATATAGAGCTGTTTCCACAGGCCCAGACTGCGCCGGATGTTAAAGGGGAAACCGATATCATGTGGCGTGTTGGGTTGGTCCGCAACCGGCAGGGTTTTCATATAGGCAAACAGGTCGCTGACATCGGTGGGCGACATATGAACATAGGAGCCATAGGGAAAAGCCGGGTAATAATGCTGCCCCTGCGGAGAGACACCCTGCGTCACCGCATGGGCAAATTGATCCAGCGACCATCCCCCGATACCCTGCGGACCGGGCGAGATATTAGGGGCATAGAAGGTGCCGAAGGGACTGACAAATTCATGCCCCCCCGCAAGGGTCAGCTTGTCCGCCTCTGTCGCATCTGGTGCCGCATGACATGACGCACAGCCAGCTGCGGTGAAAACAATCTGTCCGTGATCCGGATCAGCGATATGTCCTGTCGCGAAATTCTGCGTCTGAGGGGCAGGGGCGGTCAAGAACCAAGCCCCTGTAGCGCCCAATACGGCCGCTATTCCCAGTATGTTCAGCTTTCGGCCCAAGGATCAGTTCTTGGGGCCACGATAGGATTCGTGACAGGCCTTGCAGGTACCACCCAGGTCGCCCATGCCCGCACCAACCGCCGCTGCATCCGCCGCACCGATCAACGCGGCAGAGGCCATGGCGAGGTCGTCAAACTTGGCTGCAAAACCGGCAGAATCGCTCCAGATTTCGGGTTTCGCACGAGAACCTGCTGTCGCTCCCTGTTCGGTGCCCGCCACCCAAAGCGTGGCACCGTCCAATTTGGCCAAGGCCTGCAAATTCGCAGCAGCCGATGCCACCATGGCAGCATCATATTCCATTTCACCTTTGGCAACGGCACCCAGAATGCCGATGTTATAGCCGATCATCTGCATCTGTGCATGGCGTGCCGCCACGGCCGGATTAAGTTTTTCAGCCGAATGACTGTCTGCCCAGCTGGCTGTCGCAATAACACCTGCGCAAATACCAAGTACGATTGTCTTTCTAGAGAAGATATTCATCGTTGTCTCCCTGTGAAAATTGGGTCGCAGCAGGGAAATCAATTCCCATCACAATTAGTTTACACATCGTATTTGATTTGATGAAAACATTTTTGTGATCGGGAAAATGCGGCGATGGCCACAAAACCGGCCCGCCTGCACGTCGCGCAATCAGAACCGTCGCGGAAAACGCTCTGCCGTGGCCCAATCGGGCCACCAGCCCATCCATTCAATACCCCAGATCACAGCGGCCAAGGCAATGATTGCAAAGACAAACTTTACTCGTTTGGCCGAAGGTGGATTGCGCGCCCATTGGGCCATACGCATCAGCCAAATGGGGTTCATGTGAAACGCACCTTGCCGATGAAGGGCAGGTTTCTGTTTCGCTGCGCAAAATCAATTCCGTAGCCTACAACGAATTCATCGGGAATTTCAAAACCTGTCCAATCGGCTTTCATATTGACCTCGCGGCGGCTGGGTTTATCCAGCAACGCAATTGTTTTCAGCCGGGCAGGCGCGCGCGATTTCAGCAGATTGGTCACATGGTGCAGTGTATGGCCAGTATCAACGATATCTTCGACCACCAGCACGTCGCGCCCTTCGATGGCACCGCGCAAGTCCTTGAGGATACGGACTTCCCGGCTGCTTTCCATGCCGTCCCCATAGCTTGACGCCTCAAGGAAATCGACCTCTATGGGCAGGTCCAGTTCGCGCACCAGATCGGCAATAAAAACAAACGAACCCCGCAGCAATCCAACGACGACCAGCTTGTCGGTATCGGCAAATTCGGTCTGTATCTCACGGCACAGGACCTCAATGCGGGCGGCAATCGATTTGGCCGAGATCATTTCATCAATCACGTAGCGACGATCTGTCATGACCTTAGCCCTTGAAATTATGTGCCTGAACAGTGAAACAGGGCTACCCTGAGCAAGCGCGGAAAGCAATGCCAACCCATTCTGAGATCAAAGAGCTGCCCTATAGCGCCGACCAGATGTACACGCTGGTGGCCGATGTGGCGAAATACCCCGAATTCCTGCCCTGGACTGCTGCTGCCCGCATCCGCCGGGATGAGGACAAGGGCGATCACCGCGTCATGGACGCCGATTTGGTGATCAGTTTCAAAGTGTTCCGTGAACGCTTTACCTCGCGGGTGGTGCTGTGGCCGCAAGAAAAGCGGATTGATACCGAATATCTGGACGGACCGTTCAAATACATGAAATCCGACTGGCGTTTCGAAGACATCGAAGGCGGCTGCAAGGTCCATTTCCACGTGGATTTCGAATTCAGGAATGCGATCTTGCAAGGCATCATCGGCGTGGTCTTTAACGAGGCCATGCAGCGGGTGGTGCGCGCCTTTGAGGCGCGGGCCAAGGCGCTTTATGGCGGTGCCGCCTGATGGCCGGGCAGGGCGGGATCACTGACCTTCTGATCCGTTTCGCCACCTGCGAGGTGCCGCAGGACGCAGCCCAGATGATGCGATTGTCGCTGTTTGACTGGGCGGCCTGCGGCATCGCGGGGGCCCGCGACGATGATTTTGCCGATTTCGCCCAAATCCAGATGACCATGGCCAGGGGGCCAAATACCATCCTTGGCGGGGGCACCGCCGCGGCCTCTGCGGCGGCATTGATCAATGGCACGCTCAGCCATGCGCTGGATTATGACGACACGCATTTTGCGCATATCGGTCACCCTTCGGTCGCGGTGATCCCGGCGGTCCTGGCCCTGAGCGAGGATATCGGTGCCGATCTGGAAACCTTGGTAGACGCCGCCACCATCGGCGTTGAGGGGTCGATCCTCACAGGGCTATGGCTGGGCCGGGATCACTATCAGATCGGCTATCACCAGACGGCGACGGCGGGGGCCTTTGGGGCCACATTGGGGGCGGCGCGACTGTTGGGCTTTGACGCTGACATGACCCGCGCCGCGCTTGGCCTTTGTGCCAGCATGGCATCTGGTCTCAAGGCGCAGTTCGGAACCATGGCAAAACCGCTCAATGCCGGGCTTGCTGCCCGCACCGGGGTGGAGGCCGCACTTTGGGCGCAGGCGGGCGTGACGGCGGCCCATGACGGGCTGGCGGGGCCTTTGGGCTTTGGGGCGACCCATCATGGCATGGATGCCCCCGTCAACCTGCCCCGCAAAGACTGGCACATCGCGTCCATCAGTCACAAGTTCCACGCCTGCTGCCACGGCCTGCATGCCTCCCTTGAGGCGCTTGGCCCTGCAGGTCTGAACCCCGATGAAATTGAAGGCATTCACATCCGCACCCATCCGCGCTGGATGTCCGTATGCAACATCCCCGATCCGCAAACCGGGCTGGCCGCGAAATTCAGCTATCGTCAGACGGCAGCGATGGTCCTGTTGGGCCATCAAACGGGGGCGATTGCAAATTACACCGACGCGATCACCCAGGACGCGGCCATCGTAGCACTGCGCGACCGCATCAAGGTCAGCGAAGAGCCGCGCCTGTCAGAAACCCAGGCAGAGATTTCGGTGACCTTGAAAAACGGGGCCATGCGCCGGTTCAAACATGATCTGATGACGCCGATGGACATGAATGTCCGCGCGGCGAAACTGAATCAAAAGGCGCAGGCCTTGCTGGGTGATGCAGCTGCCCGCGCCTTGTGGAATGCCGCGCAAGGGGAAAGCCTGCGCGGCTTCACGTCTCAGCTGGTGATGTCGTAGGCCCGCTCACCATGGACCGTCAGATCCAGACCGTTGCTTTCGGTCTCTGCGTCGACCCGCATCGGCACGAGGGCCTTGCAGACCAGTGCTATGACAAATGTCACCACGACCGTGAACACACCCACGATCACCAGCGATCCCAATTGGGCTGCCCATGATCCGGCCCCCAGCGCTGCAATCATGATCGTCCCAAAGATCCCGCCGACACCGTGCACGGCAAAGACATCCAATGTATCGTCGATCTTGATCTTGTTGCGGATCAATACGACCGCTTCCTGACACAGAATACCGGCAACCGCACCGATCAGCAGCGCCGCCCAAGGACCGACAAAACCCGATGCAGGCGTGATGGAGGCAAGACCGGCAATCGTGCCGGTCACGATGCCCACCAGCGACGCCTTGCCGAACTTGATCCGCTCCCACAGGGCCCATGTCAATGATGCCGTCGCCGCAGAGATATGCGTGACCGTGATGGCCATCGCCGCACCACCGTCAGCCGCCAGTTGCGATCCGCCGTTAAAGCCGAACCAGCCAACCCAAAGCAGGGCTGCCCCGATCATCACGATGCCGGGGTTATGGGGCGGTTTGGTCTGGTCCTTGCGCGCGCCCAGCATCACGGCCAACACCAGCGCCGCAAGACCGGCCGTCTCATGCACGACAATCCCGCCGGCAAAGTCCCGGACCCCGGTCTCGCCAAAGATACCGCCATCGGCCAGCATCCCGCCGCCCCAGACCCAATGGACCACAGGCGCATAGCACAGCAGCATCCAGAGCGCTGAAAACATCAGCATGAAAGCGAAATTGATCCGCTCCACATAGGCCCCCACGATCAGCGCAGGCGTGATGATGGCAAAAGTCATCTGGAAGGCAAAGAACAGGATTTCAGGCAGTGTCCCGCTCAGGCTGTCGGCATCCACGCCGTTCAGCCCCATTTTGCCCAGACCGCCCCAGAACCCGCTTTCGCCGGGTCCAAAAGCAATGGAATAGCCCAAAAGGAACCACAGCACCGACATCAGACAGGCGATGGCATAGCAATGCATGAACACGCTCAGCACGTTGCGGGCGCGGGCAAGCCCTCCGTAAAACAATGCCAGACCCGGTAAGGTCATCAGCAAGACAAGGGCGGTCGCGGTCATGATCCACGCGGTATCAGCGGCATTCATCGAAGGGGTGCTCCAGTACTTCTTTCAAAAGGTCCGGGCAGATTGTCCATACGGGCCGCTTAGAAAAGGGGCTGAGCGCAAAAAATACATGCGATTTTGAAATCGTTACATAATTGGGCGGCTATACAGGGTGCCGCCTAAATAGAGGGCAGTTTACGCACGGCGCTGAGCAAGAGGGCAAGCGCGTGATCGCGCGCCGCCAGTCGCACCTGCGTACGGCCCTTGGCACCAAATTCCTGCGTCTGCACCTGCGTCTTGTCGGCAGAGGCAATGCCAAAGCAGACGCGGCCCTCTGGCTTGTGCTCTGATCCGCCAGGGCCCGCGATACCCGTGATCGCAACCGCAACCTGTGCGCCCGAACGCCCCAAGGCACCGCGCGCCATTTCCCCGGCCACCTGCTCAGAAACTGCACCAAAACGCTCCAGCGTCTGTTCAGAAACGCCCAGCATCTCAACCTTGGCGCGGTTGGTATAGGTGACAAAGCCGCGTTCCATCATTGCGGAAGAGCCCGGCAAATCCGTCAGTGCCGCGGCGACCAACCCGCCTGTGCAGCTTTCGGCGCAGCACAGCATCACACCTGCACGCGCCGTTTCCTTCAGCAGGGCGGCTGCCAGATCCATCTACAAGACCCCGTGATACAGTGCCGCCAGCGCCAGCACGCCAAAGGCAGCAAAGACACCGGCAATAACATCATCCAGCATCACCCCCAACGGATCGCCCCGCCGGTCAGCCCAGCCCACCGGGCCCAGCTTGGTGATGTCAAAGAACCGAAACAGGGCAAAAGCGGCAATCCAGCCCGGCCACATCGCCAGTATCGAAATCTCCATCGACCAGGCAGCATAGCTGAGCGGGATCAGCGCGATCCACTGGCCCGCCACCTCGTCGATGACAATTTCAGACGGATCGTGGTTGTCACTGCCTGCCGTCATCCGTGCCGTCGCCCACCAGCCCAGACCACATGCGATGACAATCGCCAGCGCCAGCAAGGGAAATCCACCGATCACATGCAGCGCCCAGGCCCAGGGCAGCGCCACCAATGACCCCCAGGTCCCCGGTGCCGGACGAATATGCCCCACGCCCAGAACGGTCCCGATCAGCTGTGCGATCGTCATGGTTTCACCAATGTTGCAGTGGCCATACAGGCAATCCCTTCGCCGCGCCCGGTAAAGCCCAGACGCTCTGATGTGGTCGCCTTTACCGATATCCGGTCCAGCTCCATCCCCATCAGCTCAGCCATCTTTTGCCGCATCCGCAGCGCATGGGGGCCGATCTTTGGGTGTTCGCAGATCAAGGTACAGTCAATATTGGAAATCCCGAACCCCATTTCGGCCGCCAATGCCACCGCATGGCGCAGAAAGATCTCGCTGGCGGCCCCTTTCCACTGCGGGTCCGACGGCGGAAAATGCTGCCCTATATCCCCCTGCGCCAAAGCGCCGTAGATGGCATCGGTGACCGTATGCATGCCGACATCTGCATCCGAATGCCCCACCAGCCCATGATCATGCGGGATCGCCACGCCGCACAGCATGACGTGATCGCCGGGTCCAAACGCATGGACGTCAAATCCATTGCCTGTGCGGATATCCATGCTGCTCTCTCCTGTTATCTTTGCGCAGATGCGCTCCTGCTGCCTGTCTAGGCAAACCGGTGCCATGGCGCAATCACCCCGATTATCCGCCTAAAAATTAGGCGAACACAGGCAGTGTCGGTTGTATCCCCTTCGAAATCCCGTTGAATACTTGTGCCTTCATTACCCCCTGTCTAAACCATCACCATATGCACAAGGATTAAGCATGTGAGCCAACTCGCCCTGCCAAATGATTTGAGCCCGCCCGTCTTGCTGGCACCGATGGCTGGAATCACCGATTTGCCCTATCGCACATTGGTTGCGCGCTTTGGCGCGGGTTTGGTTGTGTCGGAAATGGTGGCCAGCCATGAATTACTGTGCCGCCGCCCCGGCACCCGCGAAAAAGCCGAACTTGGCATCGGGATCGAAGGCACCGCCGTTCAGATCGCCGGACGCGAGGCCGCCCCCATGGCGGAAGTCGCACGCATGATTGCCGATCAGGGTGCGCGGATCATCGACATCAACATGGGCTGCCCTGCAAAGAAGGTCACCCAGGGTGCATCGGGCTCTGCCTTGATGAAAACCCCCGACCATGCGCTGCGCTTGATCGAGGCGGTGGTGAATGCGGTCGATGTGCCCGTCACGCTGAAAACCCGCCTTGGCTGGGACGAAGACATGTTGAACGCGCCGATGATCGCCAAACGGGCCGAGGCGGCGGGCATCCAGATGATCACGATCCACGGCCGAACCCGGTGCCAGTTCTACAAGGGCCGCGCAGATTGGCGGGCCATCGCGCGGGTCAAGGGGGCCGTGCGCATCCCTGTCATCGCCAATGGTGACATCACCTCTGCCGCATCTGCGCGTACCGCATTGGCCCATTCGGGGGCCGATGGGGTCATGATTGGCCGTGGCGCGCAGGGCAGGCCCTGGTTGCTGGCCGAGGTGGCACATCAGCTATACGGCACGCCGAAACCGGTAGTGCCTCAGGGCGCGGACTTTGTTGATATGGTGTTGGAGCATTACGAAGAAATGCTGCGCTTTTACGGTGATGTCATGGGGGCGCGCATGGCGCGAAAGCATCTGGGCTGGTACATGGACACCTGCGCCACGCCAAAGGATCTGCGCAAGGCGCTGCTGACCGCCCCGTCCCCCCAAGAGGCCAGGCATCTGATCGCGCGCGCAATGGTCGCCCCCCCGATCGAGGCCGCGGCATGATTTCAGACAGCCGTCTTTGGGCCTCTCTGCCGATCCCTGCGCTATTGATCTCTCCGCAAGATCTGATTGAGGATGTGAATCCGGCCGGCGAAGGGTTCTTTAACGCCTCTGCCAAGGCAGTCATTGGGGTGCCGGTCTGGGACATGGTCGCGGTGGATTATCCGCTTGAGGATGCGTTTGCCCGCGCCCGCAGCAGTGAAACCGCCCTTTTCGTCAATGATGTGGATGTGGGCAGCGGCCAACGCGCACCGCAGAAATCCGCCCTGCAGATTGCGCCGCTGGCAGGTCAGCCGGGCCATATGCTGATGATGATTTCCGCACGTGAATTATCGGGCCGCATGACCCAGAACCATTCGGTCAAATCCGCCGCGAAATCCGCAATCGGCATGGCCGAGATGCTGGCCCATGAGATCAAGAACCCTTTGGCCGGGATCACGGGGGCGGCGCAATTGCTGTCGATGAACCTTGATGCCGACCAGCTGGAACTGACCGATCTGATCGTCGCGGAAAGCCGCCGCATCGTGAAACTGCTGGGGCAGGTCGAACAATTCGGCAATCTGACAGAGCCGGTGCGCTCTCCGGTCAACCTGCATGACGTGCTGGACCGCGCAAGGCGTTCGGCGCTGCTGGGCTTTGGTGCGCAGATGCGCATCATCGAAGATTACGACCCCTCTTTGCCGCTTGCCTTGGGCGACAAGGACCAATTGCTGCAGGTTGTCCTGAACCTGCTCAAGAACGCCTCGGAGGCTGCGGGCCCCGACGGGGGCACGATCCGTCTGCACAGCTATTTTGAACATTCCTTCCGGATGCGCCGCGCCGATGGCACTGGCCAGTCACTGCCGTTGCAGATTGAGGTGATTGACGATGGTCCGGGCCTGCCTGACCACATCAGAGGTGACGTCTTTGACCCCTTTGTGTCGGGACGCGAGAACGGCACCGGCCTTGGGCTGGCATTGGTCAGCAAGATCGTTTCGGAACATGACGGCTGGATTTCGGTCGATTCGACCCCGGGGCATACGGTGTTTCGCATTTCACTGCCCCGTGCCCCGACCACCAGACAGAAAAACCCAAAGGAGAGCTGAGCTATGGATGGCACCGTTCTGGTCGCAGATGATGACCGCACAATCCGCACCGTTCTGACACAGGCGCTCACCCGGGCTGGCTGCAAGGTGCATGCCACCTCTAGCCTGACCACCTTGATGCGTTGGGTCGGCGAGGGGCGCGGTGACGTGGTCATCACAGATGTCGCCATGCCCGATGGCAACGGGCTTGAGATGCTGCCAAAGATATCCCAGGACCGGCCCGACCTACCGGTGATCGTGATCTCGGCGCAAAACACCATTATGACAGCCATCAAGGCCGCAGAGGCCGACGCCTTTGACTATCTGCCCAAGCCTTTCGATCTGCCGGACCTGATGAAACGCACCGCACGCGCGCTGAACCGCAAGGACGCAGCACCCAGGGCCAAATCCCCCACGCCAGAGACCGGCGATGCGGACCGCGACGACCTGCCACTGGTGGGGCGCACACCTGCGATGCAGGCGCTCTATCGTTTGGTGGCACGGGTGATGAACACGGATCTGCCGGTACTGATCTGGGGCGAAAGCGGCACGGGCAAATCGTTGATCGGCAAGGTCATCCATGACTTTTCCGACCGCCGGACCTTGCCCTTTGTCACGGTCACAGGCGCGGATCTGCAAGACATTGAAGGACCGGCGCGCATTCTGGCCCGGGTCCGGGGCGGCACGCTGCTGATTGATGAAATCTCTGACATCTCACTTGAGGTGCAGGCGCGTATTGCGCGGATGATGGATTCGCCCGGTGAATATGCGCCGCGCTTTCTGGCCACCAGCCAGTCCGATCTGGCCGAAGCGATGAAGAACGGTGCCCTGCGCCGCGATCTGTTCTACCGCCTCTCGGGGGCGACGGTGCATGTGCCCGCGCTGCGCGACCGTGTGGATGACATTGAACTGCTGGCCTATCATTTCCTGGAACGCGCGGATGTGGGCGTAGGGCAAGTGCGGCGTTTGTCCGAAGGCGCATCCAAGGTCTTTGGCACCTATTCATGGCCCGGCAACGTGCGCCAACTGGAACATGCCATGCGCCAACTGGCCCTGACCAGCCGCGCCACAGAGATCAGCCAGACCGAAGCAGAACAGGTTCTGGGTGCACAGCCCGCCCCCGAACCCGTGACAGCCCAAGCCAACACCGAGCGTCTGGGGGCCAGTGTCGAACGCCATCTTCGCCGGTATTTCGACCAACACGGTTCAATGCTGCCACCACCGGGCCTCTATGCTCGCATCCTGCGCGAGATCGAGGCCCCTTTGATCGAAATCGCCCTGGCGGCCACCTCTGGCAATCAGGCGAAATGTGCCGACCTTCTGGGGATCAACCGAAATACTTTGCGCAAAAAAATTACAGATCTTGATATAGAGGTGACAAGAGGCCGCAAGATGATGTAAAAGGGCCACATAACCGTGGCTATCTTGTCTCAGGCAACATCTGAGCGAGGTTAGGACCACATAATATGGCGGTAGGTGCAGCGATGCACCACATCATCGGTGAGGGCAGAGGGTGGCAACCCTGTCACGCAGTTTTAGCTTGGACACATTGGGCCGTTTGCGGCGCATGAAACGTGTGCGCACTCTGGCGACCTTCACGGTGGTGATATTGGCCCCGCTGCTGGCACTGGCGACCTATCTGGTGCTGGGGCCACTGGCACAGGGCGCAGACACGCTGTCCTTGCGTCTGATCCTGCTGACGGATCTGGTTTACGTTCTGCTGGTCGCGGCCCTTGTGCTAAGCCAGGTGGCGCGCCTGATTGCCGCCCGCCGGGCAAAATCAGCCGGTTCGCGCCTGCATCTGCGGCTGACCGGGGTCTTTGCCCTGATGGCGCTGATCCCTACCGTCACGGTCGCGGTATTTGCGGGCCTGACGGTGAATGTCGGACTCGAGGGCTGGTTTTCAGACCGGGTGCGCGGCGTTGTCGGGTCGTCCCTGGCGGCGGCACAGGCCTATGAGGCCGAACAGCGCAGCGATCTGATGTCAGACGCCCAAAGCCTTGCCACCAGCATCGACAATGCCCGCCGTCAGGGCATCGACCTGTCTGACAGCGAACTGTTGGGCGAGGGCCAGCGCCAGATCCAGCGCGGCCTGCGCGAGGCCTATATGATTGACGGCACAGGGCAAATTCGGACCCGTGGCGACCGGTCCTACCTGTTTGATTACGAACAACCCACCCTTGATGACATCCAAAGGGCCGATGCCGAAGGGCTGGTAGTGATTGAGGACTGGCCCAACAATGAATTCCGCGCGCTTGTGCCAATGCAATCCTTTCTGGACAGGTATCTTTATGTCAGCCGCGATGTGGACGGCGAAATCCTGTCGCTGCTGGATGAGACGACCGAAACCGTCCGGCTGTACCAGCAGCTTGAATCCGACCGTGGCAGGCTGTTGTTTGAATTCGGCCTTCTGTACTTGGGCTTTGCCGTCATCTTGATCCTGGCTGCGGTCTGGCTGGGCCTGTGGTTTGCAGAACGGCTGTCGGGGCCGGTGGGCCGGCTGACCGGTGCAGCCCAGCAGGTCGGGGCAGGGAACCTTGACGTGCAGGTCCGCGAGGAAAGCGGCGATGATGAAATTGCCATGCTGGGCCGGTATTTCAACCAGATGACCAAGCAGCTGCAGGGCCAGCGCGAAACACTGCTCGACAATACCCGCCAGATCGAGCGCCGCCGCAGATTGTTTGATTCTGTGCTCAGCTCCGTCACCTCTGGCGTGGTGGGCCTGGACCCCGAAGGGCGGGTGACCTTTGTGAACCGCTCTGCCATGCGGCTGCTGGATTGGTCAGAGGATCAGCAATCGCTGGCCCTGTCGGTCGCAATTCCTGAATTTGGCCCTCTGTTTGATACTGTCACCCAGGGCCCCGACGAAGTCGCACAGGGCGAGGTCAAGGTATCGCGGCAGGGGGCCATGGAAAACCTGCTGGTGCGCATGGCCACGCGCCGGACAGAAGACGGCAGGCTTGAAGGGTATGTTGTGGCCTTTGACGATGTGACCGATCTGGTCAGCGCGCAACGAATGGCCGCATGGGGCGATGTCGCGCGCCGCATCGCCCATGAGATCAAGAACCCTCTGACCCCCATCCAGCTGTCCGCTGAACGCATACGGCGCAAATTTGCCTCCAAGCTGGGCGAAGACAGCGACCAGTTGGAACAGATGACAGGCGTGATCATCCGCCAGACCGGCGACCTGCGCCGCATCGTGGATGAATTCTCCAAGTTCGCGCGGATGCCCGAGCCGGAAACCTCCGCTCAGGACCTCAGCCAACTGGTGCGCGATGCGGTGTTGTTGCAGCAAACCGGACAGCCCGGTGTTGCCATCACCACCGATCTGCCCGCAGACCCTGTGATGGCCGAAATTGACGCCACAATGATTTCGCAGGCCTTGACCAACCTGATCAAGAACGCAGGCGAAGCCATTGAAACCCTGAAACAAAAATCCCCGCCCGCAGACCTGTCTCCGCAGATTGCGGTGGGTCTGCACCTGCGCGACACAAGGGCCGTGATCACCATCGCGGACAATGGCATCGGCCTGCCAGAAGACCGCGCGCGGCTGTTTGAACCCTATGTGACAACCCGCAGCGAAGGCACAGGACTGGGCCTGCCCATCGTCAAGAAAATCATCGAGGAACACGGCGGCACGCTGGTTCTGGACAACGCCCCCGTCTTTGACGGTCAACAGCATTTCGGCGCGATGGCGGTCATCACTTTGCCCATCATCAGTACCCTGAAAACAACAAAAACGAGTGGAGACATCGCATGAGTGACATTCTGATTGTGGACGACGAACGCGACATCCGCGAATTGATCTCGGATATTCTTGAGGACGAAGGCTATGCGACGCGGCTGGCGGGC
>Ga0208544_10001201_pt1 | contig 18382 bp, 19 predicted proteins | sample DEB08_DNA_9_FD_184526 | JGI IMG/M metagenome (GOLD analysis project Ga0208544, IMG submission 184526) | Aqueous microbial communities from the Delaware River and Bay under freshwater to marine salinity gradient to study organic matter... | ecosystem: Environmental > Aquatic > Marine > Coastal ... | reverse complement strand
GTGTGTAGTTTTTTGTTGTACTAATAGCCAGCTAGTTTTATTATTTCATTCGGTGTAAGGTTGCTTAGTTCTAAAATACTTTTTGCTGATTTTTTCATTGCTTGTCTCACTAAAAAATTTCCAGTTCGATATCCTATATATGTTCTTCCATCAGGATGCGTACCCATTACCCACTGAGCATAATCTGCATCTAGAGGAAGAGCCAATATCTCTTTTACCCAACTATCAGCCTCCCTAGGATAGGAGTTTACAACATTTATTTTTCCTGTGTATATTTCTGTAAATGCAACTGCCAAACCTTCATTAGCCATTGCATTAGGTATTCCATAGCTAAATTTGTTATCCTGAATCGCCCAGCCTCGTGACAAATGATGGAATTCGTGAAAAATTGTGGTTTTAATACCTTGATATACCGAATCGATTACTCCATTCTTATAATTATTTGATATTTGAACTAGAACAAGAGGTGGATGATTAGTTTCTGTTCTGCCAGTTGCTCCATTCACAATATCAAGATTCCAATCTACATTTTCAACAATAACTTTTATACTATCTGGTAGATTTGGTAAAAGCTTGCGCACCTCATCTTCCGATTTACTTATAACTTTACTGATGAAAACTTTTTGCGATTCTGTAAATTTGAGAGAGTCTTGTTGAAAGACAACATCTACTTTCGTTATTGGAGATTTTTTTACATTAGAATTGCAGGAAATAATACATAATACTGGGATAATTAAAATAAGTCTTCTGAATATATTCATTTTATTGTTTAATAAGAAGACGACACAAAAGTTTTAATGTTACAACAGAGGCCATTTGCGATCAATTTGCACACAACTTCGTCATTTTTTTTGATAATGTCAATAAAAAAGCCACTCATTCAGATATATCAGAAGAGTGGCTTTTCAGAATTTTAGTTCCTAAAATTTATAAAGCTTTAGTTGTCGCTTTAACCGTAATTTTTAATTCAATATCATCGTTAATGAATTTGTCTCCTAAATCATCAAAAAAGGATTTAGATCCATACTTTACATTCCATTTAGATCTGTCAATTGTAAACATTTCACTAGTTAACGTAAACATGTTGCCATCTTGAGATGTAGTTACTGGAAATGTTACATTATTTTTAGCATCTTTTAAAGTTAGGTTTCCAGACAACATTGCCTTTCCGTCAACCATTTCATAACCTGTTACATCAAATGCTGCATTTGGATATGCTTCAACTTCAAAAAAGTCAGCACTTTTTAAGTGACCTTCAAGTTTGGCGTTACCTTCACTATCTTTTAGTGAATTCATAGTAATCATAAAAGTTCCGCTTTCTACTTTACCATCATTAACAGTAAATACACCTGATTCTAAATCAATAGTACCATTATGCTTTCCTGTTGGCTTATAACCTGTCCATTCAATAACAGATGTGTCAGTATCTAACATGTATTTTGTTGAAGTTGCTTCAGAAGTTGCAACTTCTTCAGCTTCAGTTGTAGCAGCTTCATCAGCTTTGTTTTTACAGCTTACAATAGCTACTCCAATAGCTATAATCGTTAAAAATTTTAAAAATTTTGTTCTCATCGTTATTAGTGTTTAGTTTTTGCGCAAAAATACTAAACATTATTATTATTTTAGTTAAAAAAAAATTAAAATTATTTTAGTGACATTTTGACATTTTAATAATAATGGCAGTACTTTTGCCAACCATTATAGAGAACTAAAATAATATTCTAGTTTATTAGATTATGAGCAAGAAAACGAAAAAAGAAGAAGTGAAAGAACAGGTTGATGCAATAGAGGCTGAAATGACTCAAGAAGACGTCGAAACTATTACTGTTGAAGAACAATTACAGCAAGAAGTTAAGAATGAAAAAGATAAATTTTTAAGACTGTTTGCTGAGTTTGAAAATTACAAAAAGCGAACTACTAAAGAACGTATAGATTTATTTAAAACCGCAAGTCAAGATGTAATGGTGTCAATGCTGCCAATTTTGGACGATTTTGAGCGTGCCTTAAATCATATTGAAGATGATAAAGAAGCTGAAGATTTACGAAAAGGTGTGTTGTTAATCTATCAAAAACTATTATCAACCCTTGAACAAAAAGGGCTTGCAGTTATCAAGGTAGCTCAAGGCGATACATTTAATGCAGATGATCATGAGGCAATTACACAAATTGCAGCTCCAACAGATGATCTTAAAGGAAAAATTATTGACGTTATAGAAAAAGGATATAAACTTGGTGATAAAGTGATTCGTTTTCCAAAGGTTGTAATTGGTCAATAAAAACTAAGAAATGGCTAAACAAGATTTTTACGAAATATTAGGAATTAGTAAAGGCGCAAGTGCTGCTGAAATAAAAAAAGCTTATCGTAAGATGGCTTTAAAATATCATCCTGATAAAAATCCAGATGACAAATCGGCTGAAGAAAACTTCAAAAAAGCTGCTGAAGCTTATGAGGTTTTAAGTGATGCAGATAAGAAAGCGCGTTATGACCAATTTGGGCATCAAGCCTTTGAAGGCGGAGCTGGAGGTTTCGGCGGAGGAGGAATGAATATGGATGACATATTCAGCCAGTTTGGTGATATTTTTGGAGGTGGTTTTGGAGGTGGTGGATTTTCAGGTTTTGGAGGTCAAAGACAACGCGTTGTTAAAGGAAGTAATTTAAGAATACGCGTAAAATTAACACTTGAAGAAATTGCCAATGGCGTTGAGAAAAAAATTAAAGTAAAACGAAAAATAAAAGCTTCTGGAACGACGTATAAGACATGTACGACCTGTAATGGAGCTGGTCAGGTAACTCGAATTACGAATACTATTTTGGGTCGTATGCAAACGTCTTCACCATGTACAACGTGTGGAGGAGCCGGAGAGATGATTGATAAAAAACCTGCAGGAGCTGATGCACAAGGTTTAATAGCAAGTGAAGAAACAGTATCCATAAAAATCCCAGCAGGTGTTGTAGATGGTATGCAACTTAAAGTTTCAGGAAAAGGTAATGAAGCACCTGGAAACGGTATTTCGGGAGATTTGCTAGTTGCAATTACCGAAGAAGATCATGCAACATTACAACGTGAAGGCGATAACTTGCATTATGATTTATATGTGAGTATTCCTGATGCAGTTTTAGGGACTTCAAAAGAAATAGATACAGTTACAGGTAAAGTCCGCATTAAAATTGATGCAGGTGTACAATCTGGAAAAATACTGCGTTTACGTGGCAAAGGTATTCCGAGTATTAATGGTTACGGAAGAGGGGATTTATTGGTTCATGTAAGTGTTTGGACACCAAAAACACTTGATAAAAAACAAGTTGACTTTTTTGAAAGCATGAAAGATAATGAGCATTTTGAGCCTAAACCTGAGAGTTCAGACAAATCGTTTTTTGAGAAAGTAAAAGATATGTTTTCTTAAAACTTAGCTTGAATTTGTTCTTAGCATTAGCCCATGGCATTTTGCAAAGTTATTTAAGTGATTTTCTGTTTATTTAAGAAAAAACAGTATATTTGAGTTACCGCTAATTATATTAGTGGTAATTTTTCTTTTTCATAGCAATTTTTCCCATCCTTAATTTTTTTTAAGGGTGGGTTTTGTTTTTTTAGGCAATTCTTTAAAATATGCTCTTAACTTGCTGTAACATTTAATATCTTTACCATACTTATTTAAAACACTAAACAAGAACTAAATGAACAACTTATTAGTGACTAATTCAGTCTCTAAAAATTTTGGTAATTTCAAAGCGCTTAATAATGTTTCAATTGAAGTTCCTACTGGAAGCATCTTTGGGTTATTAGGTCCGAATGGAGCTGGTAAAACAACACTTATCAGAATTATTAATCAAATAACAATGCCAGATTCAGGTACTGTTTTGCTAGATGGCAAACTATTACAACCGGATGATATTCAGTATATTGGTTATTTGCCAGAGGAGCGAGGGCTTTACAAATCTATGAAAGTTGGTGAACAAGCTTTATATCTTGCTCAATTAAAAGGAATGAGTAAATCTGAAGCTAAGCAACGATTAAAATATTGGTTTGAGAAACTTGAAATTGGAGATTGGTGGAACAAAAAAATACAAGAGCTGTCAAAAGGTATGGCTCAAAAAATACAATTTGTAGTAACGGTTTTGCATCAACCAAAACTATTAATTTTTGATGAACCATTTTCAGGGTTTGACCCAATTAACGCCAATTTAATTAAGGATGAAATATTGCAGTTAAGAGATGAAGGTGCAACTGTTATTTTTTCTACGCATCGTATGGAATCTGTTGAAGAAATGTGCGATCATATTGCATTAATTCATAAGTCTAATAAAATATTGGATGGGAAATTGCAAGATATTAAACGAACTTTTAAGACAAATACGTTTGAAGTTGGTTTGGTAACTGAAAATGAAAATCGATTAAAAGAAATTATTCAACAGAAATTTGAAATATCGAAAGCTGATTTTAAATCCTTGAACGATGATTTGAAACTAAATATCAAATTAAAATCTAACGAGACTTCAAATGATTTGCTTTCATTTTTAACGAAGAATGCAGAGGTGAACCATTTTAATGAGTTAGTGCCTTCAGCAAATGATATATTTATTCAAACGGTAAAAAATAATTAGTAATGAACCATCTTCCACTTATAATAAAGCGTGAATATTTAACTAAGGTTAAAAACAAATCGTTCATTGTTATGACCATTTTGAGTCCAATTATTATGATTGCTCTTTTTGCCGTTGTAGCCTATTTGTCTCAGTTAAATAATAATAAGGAGCGAACAATTTCTATTCTAGATGAATCAGGGCAAATTAGTACAATCTTCAAAAACACTGAAAACACTAAGTATAATATTTTAAGTAATGTCTCATTAGAGGATGCAAAAGCGAGCGTTGAGGCCAATGGAGAATATGGTTTGTTGCACATTGCAAATAATACTGATTTAGATCAAATGGCTAAATCTATCAGGTTTTATTCTGAAGACACACCTTCATTAACGCTTATGTCGAGTTTGGAAAGTAAGCTTGAAAATAAGTTAACAGATTTAAAACTATTACAAGGAGGCGTGGATATAGAAAAAATTGCTGCTTCAAGAACCTCTATTGATATAGCACAAGAAAGTTATCAAGGAGAAAAAACTTCAAAAATGGATAACATTGTAAAATTAGCCTTTGGTGGTTTTGCAGGTTATTTGCTATTTATGTTTATTATTATTTATGGTAATATGATAATGCGAAGCGTTATTGAAGAAAAAACAAGCAGAATTATTGAGGTTATTATTTCTTCAGTAAAACCTATTCAATTAATGATGGGGAAAATAATAGGTACATCTTTAGCTGGAATAACGCAATTTGTAATTTGGATAATTTTAGGATCCATTTTAATGACCATCGTGTCGTTAGTTTTTGGTGTCGATCTAACTCAAATGCAAACACCACAGCAGGAAATGATGCAGCAAGCTGTGCAATCTGCTGAAGTGCAAAATCAGATGCAGAATTTAATGTCGGCTATTTATAATTTACCAATTGCGAATCTGGTAGTTGCCTTTATTTTGTTTTTTATAGGAGGTTACTTATTATATAGTTCATTATATGCGGCAATTGGTGCAGCAGTTGATAATGAAACAGATACACAACAATTTATGTTGCCTATATTAATGCCTTTAATTTTGGCAGTTTATGTTGGTGTTTTTACAGTTATTGAAGATCCTCATGGTACAGTATCCACGGTGTTTTCATTTATACCATTTACGTCACCTGTTGTAATGCTAATGAGAATACCATTTGGTGTTCCAATTTGGCAGCAACTAGTTGCATTGATATTATTAATTGGTACTTTTATGTTTACCGTTTGGTTTGCTGCAAAAATATATCGCGTTGGTATTTTAATGTATGGTAAAAAACCTAGTTATAAAGAATTATACAAATGGTTGAAATATTAGAGAAATGAAAGAGTTTTTAAAAATTTTAAGAGAGCAATATCAAATCACAGATAATGTTCATATAAGTATATTAGACATCATAATACTGGTAATTGTTTTACTTGTTGCAAGTTTAGTGCTTACCATTATACGTAAGCTTATGAGTAGGAATTTGCCTTACGGAGACAAGAAAAAATTTAAGGTTGTTTTTAGTTATGCAAGATGGTTTCTTTACGTAGTAATTATGCTCATTACATTTCATTCCTTAGGAGTAAATGTAACTGGTATTTTTGCTGCCTCTGCTGCTTTACTTATAGGTATTGGTTTGGCATTACAAACCTTATTTCAAGACATTATATCTGGCGTGTTTATTCTAGTAGATCAATCTGTTCATGTTGGAGATATTATTGAATTAGATGGTAAGGTTGGTAAAGTTGAAGAAATTAAACTTAGAACTACTAGGGCAACCACAGCAGACAATAAAGTACTAGTGATTCCTAATCATTTATATTTAACAAATAGCCTTTATAACTGGACACAAAATGGAACAAAGACAAGAGAAGGTGTTCATGTTGGAGTAGCCTATGGTAGTGATGTTCAGTTAGTAAAAAAGCTGTTATTAGAAGCAGCAAGCCAACATCCTAAAGTATTAGCAGACCCAGAACCAACGGTTTTGTTTACTAATTTTGGAGATAGTTCTTTAGATTTTAAAATTGTATTTACATTAGATGATAGTTTTAATGCACGTTTCCCTCAAAGTGATATTCGTTTTGAAATAGACCGATTGTTTAGAGAAAATAATATAAAAATACCATTCCCTCAAAGAGATGTTCATTTATACAACGAATAAATAAAAAATATGTCAAAAATATTAGTAATTGAAGACGAAGCAGCTATTAGAAGAGTACTTACTAAAATTCTATCAGAAGAAAGCGAAACGTATCAAGTTGAAGAAGCAGAAGATGGTTTAGTTGGTATAGAAAAGATAAGAAATGATGATTATGACCTTGTTTTGTGTGACATAAAAATGCCAAAAATGGATGGCGTTGAAGTTCTTGAAGCTATAAAAAAAATTAAACCTGAAATTCCTGTTGTAATGATTTCTGGTCATGGAGATTTAGATACAGCTGTGAATACAATGCGTTTAGGAGCGTTTGATTATATTTCTAAACCACCTGATTTAAATAGATTGCTAAATACAGTTCGTAATGCGCTTGATAAAAAAGAACTTGTTGTTGAGAATAAATTACTGAAAAAGAAAGTCAGTAAAAATTATGAAATGGTAGGTGAAAGTGAAGCCATTGCGCACATTAAAGACATTATTGAAAAGGTTGCTAGTACTGATGCGAGAGTTTTAATTACTGGGCCAAATGGAACTGGAAAAGAACTTGTTGCACATTGGTTGCATGAAAAAAGTGATCGTTCAAAAGGACCACTTATTGAAGTAAACTGTGCTGCTATACCATCCGAACTTATAGAAAGTGAATTGTTTGGTCATGTAAAAGGGGCATTCACAAGTGCCAATAAAGATAGGGCTGGAAAATTTGAAGCCGCAAATGGAGGAACTATTTTTCTTGATGAAATTGGTGATATGAGTTTGTCTGCTCAAGCAAAAGTTTTGCGTGCCTTGCAAGAAAGCAGAATTCAGCGAGTTGGTAGCGATAAGGATATCAAGGTAGATGTTCGAGTTATTGCTGCAACCAATAAAAATTTAAAGAAGGAAATAGAAGGAGGTAAATTTAGAGAAGATTTATATCACAGACTTGCCGTTATTTTGATTGAAGTACCATCTTTAAATGATAGGCGAGATGATATTCCATTGCTTATCGAATATTTTTCTAAAAAGATTGCTGATGAGCAAGGAACTGCTAAAAAAGCGTTTACAGGAAGTGCAATAAAACTACTGCAAGCTTATGATTGGACAGGAAACATTAGAGAACTCCGAAATGTGGTAGAACGTTTAATTATTTTAGGAGAACCTGAGGTAAGCGAAAATGATGTAAAGCTATTTGCGAGTAAAAAAATATAAAACATGAAATCTGTAATTATCAATGACTTTAAGGTAGTCAAAGGGTTTAAAATTAGGGATAGCAAAACATCTTTTAATTTAGATGCTGAAGATGAAATTATTGAAAAAGAGCTAAAACGCGTTCGAAAAAAACTAGGAAAACTACAAGATACGCTTTATGCACATGGTAAATATGCTGTTCTTATTTGTATTCAAGGCATGGATACTGCAGGAAAAGATAGTTTAATTAGAGAAGTTTTTAAAGATTTTAATTCTCGTGGTGTTGTGGTTCATAGTTTTAAAGTACCAACACCAAAAGAGCTGGCACACGACTATATTTGGAGACATTATATAGCTTTGCCTGAACGCGGAAAATTCGGAATATTTAACAGAACACATTACGAGAATGTGCTTGTTACAAGAGTTCATCCTGGTTATATTTTGGGCGAAAATATACCAACAGTAAATGCTGTTGAAGATATAAATGACGCTTTTTGGGATAAACGTTTTGAGCAGATTAATAATTTTGAAAAACACATTGCTGAAAATGGTACCATTATATTTAAGTTCTTTTTAAACCTATCTAAAGCGGAACAAAAAAACAGGCTTTTAAGGCGTTTAAGAAAACAAGAAAAAAACTGGAAATTCTCTCCAGGAGACCTCAAAGAACGAAAACTTTGGGATAAGTATCAGGAGTGTTATGAAGATGCTATTAGTAGGACCTCTAAATCACATGCGCCTTGGTTTTCAATTCCTGCAGACAATAAGCCAACAGCTAGATATCTAGTTGCTAGAATTTTATATGATACCTTAAAAACATATTCAGACATTCAAGAACCAGAATTAGATGACGATGTAAAGGCAAATATTGAATTGTATAAAGAACAACTTAATAATGAATAAGGTTAAACCTTTTCAAATCATTTAAGTCCAATATATAATAAACGTTACTAAGGGATTAGGCGTTTGTTTATGTATGATGAAAAAATCCAGTTATAAACACTTAGTTAAAATCAAGTGCGTTGCTGGATTTTTGTTTTATATTTATGTTTTAATCAAATAATTACATCAACCATGAAACGCTCACTCTTCCTATTAGGAATATTTTGTTCTATTCAGATATTTTCTCAATCTGATGCAGAAGCTATTAAAAAAATTTATGATACCTCATTAAGTAATGGAAAAAGCTATCAATGGTTAGATCATTTATCAAATCAAATTGGAAGCAGATTATCTGGTTCTTTGGGAGCCGAAAAAGCAGTACAATACACAAAGGAAGAACTAGATAAATTAGGACTAGATAAAGTTTGGTTGCAACCAGTTATGGTGCCAAAATGGGTAAGAGGGAATCCTGAATTTGCATATATTGAGACTGAACCAGGAAAAACAATTTCAGTAAATATTTGTGCACTTGGAGGATCGGTCGCAACGCCACTTCAAGGTATAAAAGCCAATGTTATTGAAGTGCAAGGATTGGATGAATTAGAAGCACTTGGTAAAGAAAATATAGAAGGTAAAATAGTGTTCTTTAATCGGCCAATGGATGAAACACATATCAATACATTTAACGCTTATGGAGGTTGTGTAGATCAACGTGGTTCAGGAGCAAAAGAAGCTACAAAGTATGGTGCCGTTGGTGTTGTAGTAAGATCAATGAATTTGCGACTAGACGATTTTCCACATACAGGAGGTACAAACTATGGAGACACTCCAGTTAATAAACGAATTCCTGCTGCTGCGATAAGTACTAATCATGCTGAACTCCTTAGTAGTATGTTAAAGCTTGATAGTAATGTGAAATTATATTTTAAACAAAACTGCCAACAAATGGCAGATGTTCAGTCGTACAATGTGATTGGTGAAATTACGGGAAGCGAATTTCCTAAAGAAATAATAGTTGTTGGAGGCCATTTAGATTCATGGGATTTGGGAGATGGTTCACACGATGATGGAGCAGGTTGCACACAATCTATGGATGTCGTCCGACTTTTAAAAGCATCAGGAGTACGACCAAAGCGAACCATTAGAGTAGTTATGTTTATGAATGAAGAAAATGGGATGAGAGGTGGAAATAAATATGCTGAAGTTGCCAAACAAAAAGGAGAGAAGCATGTATTTGCTTTAGAGAGTGATTCAGGAGGCTTTACGCCAAGAGGCTTTTCGTTTGATACAGATGATAAAAGTTTCAACCAAATTTTAAGTTGGAAACCACTTTTTGAACCTTATTTGATTCATTTTTTTGAAAGAGGAGGAGGAGGAGCAGATATTGGACCATTAAAAGATGGTAATGTTGTATTAGCAGGATTACGTCCAGATACGCAACGCTATTTTGATTATCATCATGCTGCTAATGATACTTTTGATGCCATAAACAAGCGTGAGTTAGAACTTGGTGCAGCAACGATGACGTCTTTAGTGTATTTAGTTGATAAGTATGGTTTTAATAGTATTAACACATCAACTCAATTAAAAGATTAATTTTCGAGTATTGAAATAACTTACGTAAAGGTTTATCGAAGCTTACTTTTACGCTGTGTTTGCTCACATCAATTTGTATATTTAAAAAATTATTGTTTGCATTAAACTATTATACTAAAAGTGTCGAAAAGAAAATCAACCTTTATTCTTAGCATTATTTTTTTTGTATTCTCCAATATTTTATTTGGTTTTGAATCGTCAGAACAAATTGAAATTGCAGTAAATCAAAACGTTGAAGTTAGTCAAGATTCATTGGATGTAATAACTGAGTACAGGAATTTAGCAAGGATATACGCCGATAGTTTACAAGCAGATAGAGCTATTAACTATGCTGAAAGATATATAAGAGCCACTTCGGATTTGTCCATAATTAATGACCATTTCTTTTCTAAAATAAGTCATACAGATATTTATTTAAATTTTAAAAGTAATTATAAACCCAAATTTGGGGCCTTACCATTATTTTATTTGTTTGCTTCACTCTTAGGTCTCTTTATTTTTGTGCTTCTAAATTTGAAAAAAGGAGCCAATAGAGTAAGTACCTTTTTAATGAGCATGTTTGTTTTGTTGAATTCGTTGTTTATACTTCACTTGAGTTTATATCTTATTAATTGTCAATACTATTTTCCGAATACTTTATTATTCTCTACAGTTTTTACGCTGCTTTATGGTCCTTTAATTTATTTCTATTTTAAAATAACAGCTGTAAATTATAAGCTTAAATGGGTTGATGCTTTACATTTAATTCCTGCAGTTAGTTTATTAATTTACATAAGTCCGTTTTATGCGCTTTCAAGTATTGATAAATTTATTATTCTTTTTAATCAAGAAGATATTTTGACTAATGAGGCAAACTTTATTATTGCTGCAAAAATAATATCGTTAGTGCTTTATGCATTTTTAACTTATAGAATTTATTTAATTTCTAAGGCGAAATCAAAAAAGAAATTTAAGCTTTTATGGCAACGAAATATTATAGCAATTTATGTCACTTATGTTTTAACTTTTATTGTTTACACAACTATTACTTCTGGTATTTTTGATGTTCCAATCTTTTTTCATTTACAAATTTTAGTCGTAGTTGGCTTACTGTTTTATGTTGCTTATGTTAGCTATGTGCAGCCTGAAGTATTTAAAGGTGAGGTGAAACTAGTAGATCCTATTGGCATTTTTAAATACAAGTCTTCAGCATTGACACCATCATATTCGTTAGAGTTGAAAGAGGAATTATTGGCATTGCTAGATGATGATAAAATTTACAAGGAAAGTGGTATTAGTTTGGATTTGCTTTCGGAAAAATTGGGCACGTCTAGGCATAATACATCTCAGATAATAAATGAGCATTTTAATATGAATTTTTATGAGCTCATGAATAAATATAGAATCGAGGAGGCTATCCAATTAATAAAGCATGGAAAGGAAAACAAACTTAATATTATCGATATTGCATATAAGGTTGGTTTTAACAATAAAGTATCTTTTAATAAATCATTCAAGAAAGCACTTTCTGTAACTCCTACGCAATACATTAAATCTTTAGAGCCTGAGTAATAGTTTTTTTATTGATAACTTTAAAACCATATTAAATCGATTAGCATGAAAATTAAATCCAACTTATTTATAATTTGTTTACTATTATTGAATATGATAAATGCACAAAGTGAAAAATTACCATATTATGAAATTCCTGAAGCTTCAGAAAACTACACAGCAGGAACAGTTGTAGCAAGAATGATTGATGGCCTTGGATTTAGATATTATTGGGCAACTGAAGGATTGAGAGACGAGGATTTAACCTTTAAACCCAGCGATGATGCTAGAACAACTGGTGATACAGTAGATCATATTTACGGACTCACAAGAACAATATTAAATTCAGCATTAAAGATTCCAAATGAATCAGTAAATGAGGCTGAAATCACTTTTGAAGAAAAAAGAGCTAAGACATTAAATATGCTAAAGAAGGCTGCTGATATTTTTAGAGCTACTAACGATTTAAGCCAATATAACATTGTTTTTAATCGTGGAGGACAAACTTCTGAATTTCCATTCTGGAATCAAATAAATGGACCAATTTCAGATGCTCTTTGGCATTGTGGACAAGTAATTACCTTTAGACGTTCATCAGGAAATCCCTATAATTCAAAAGCAAACGTATTTACTGGGAAAGTTAAACAGTAGCTCGTTTAGATTCTATTATAATAATGGTCAAAACTCCTAAAGTATAGGCAACTAAATCTGAAATATGGAATGTATTTCCGAATACTATTTTTGCATACTGATTTTTTTCTAAGCCGATTAGTTCTAAAAAAGGCGTGAGTTGGAGAAATTCAATTATAAACGATATTAAAAGAACTATTAAAGCCATACTAATTGGTCTAGCATTTAGAAAACTTTTCAGAAAGCAATACAACACGATTACAACTAAAAAGTCTCCAAATGTGTGCCTAATAAAACCTGTTTTTAAAAAATAAGCTATGCATGTTTCTATAAAGAAGATAACTAAGAAAATAAAGAAATAAAATGTATTGAATGTCATAGCTAATTTATCTCAATACTCTCGCCTAAGTATTTAGGCTCTTTATTTATCAGTATATCAAAAACGGCTTTAGTTCTAGCAAAATATTCACGAAAAGATGTAGCACGGCCATAGCGATTAGAAACATCTTTTGCATTGAACCCAATAGCTTTTATGCCAAACTTTTCAGCAAGGTAAATAGCACGTTCATTGTGAAATTTCTGAGAAATGATAGTAATTGATTCTTGCCCAAATATTACTTTTGATCTTACCATAGAATCAAGTGTTCTAAAGCCAGCGTAATCTAAATATATTTTTTCTGGAGGAACACCTAGCTTAACAAGATCTTCTTTAAATTCTGATAGCTCATCGGAAGATGTAAGATTGTCACCACTTGCCAAAATGAAGTTTATTTTTTCAGCTTTGAATAATAATGCCGCTGCTTCTAGTCTATATGTATAATAAAGATTTATTGATCCATTTGATAAATATTTACTAGTACCAAGAACGATTCCAACTTTGTTTTTAGTTATAACTTGAACGTTAGTAAAGGTTTTTTGTTTTGCATTATTTGTAATGACAGCATTCGGAATGAGGACACTTCCTGCACAAGTCAATATTAGAACAATAATTATATAGAGTAGTTTTTTAATATTATATCTGGACATTAAAACTAGTTTGTTTTTATTCTACCAATTTTATTATTTCTATGGTTTCTTTATTTTCTGGAGGGTTTTTTATTCTAATGTTTAATGCATCAAAACTCCATGTATCATTAATTAAATGTGCAAAAATATCTAACATGGCTTTTCCATGTTCTCCTGATACTTTTATTGTAGTTTTCACAGAACTATTATCGTCAGCATATTCAACATAGCCATTGAGGATAGTCATATTATTAATGTCTTCAATATGCCCTAAAGTTTCTTTTACACGATTATTTTCACGAACAATTTTTATGGCATCATTGTAAAGTTTCGAATCTGAATACGCTTTAGAATAATTACCCAATGTGTCTCCAAAACCTGATAAAAATATGGATACTATTATAATAATAAAAACAACAGAAGTTGGAACAGACCATTTCCAATTTTTTTGCCACCAAGTTGTGCTCTTTATTAAATCGTTATTCATTTTATTTAGTAGCCAATTGCAGCACCTTCAGGTCTTGATGAATCTGATGCTCCTGTGATGATTCCTGTTTCTGGATTAATGGTAATTCCCATCAATGCACCAAATCCACCTGAAGCACGTAAAGTGTGTCCCATAGCTTCAAGCGCTTTTCGTGTATCTGGAGACATTAAATACTTTTCAAATTGAAGAACATCAGGTGACCATTGATGGTGAATTTTCATAGCTTCAATGGCTTTATCAATACGCATGTTAAATTCTAAAACATTGAGTGTGGTTTGAAACACTGTATTAATAATGGTTCGTCCTCCTGGACTTCCAATAATTAAATAAGGTTTACCATCTTTGGCTACAATAGTAGGAGCCATACTAGATAACATACGTTTTTGTGGTGCGACTAGGTTGGGTTTTGTTCCAACTTGAGAACCAGAAGTTGTAATTCCTGGAACTGGGTTGAAATCTCCCATTTCATTATTAAAAATAAAACCAAGGTCTTTAGAACCCATTTTTACACCATAACCATTTTCAAGTGTGTATGTCATGGAAATGGCATTTCCTTCTTTATCAATTACTGAGAAATGTGTGGTATTTTTTCCGTCATAAATCTGACCAAATTTTGAAGAATCACTGACAGAAGCTCTTTCCATGCTTAAGTTTTCAAAACGGTTTTTAGCATGTGCTTTGGAGATTAATCTATCCAAAGGCATATCTAAATTAAAATCAGGATCACCTAAAAATTCAGCTCTGTCAGCAAATGCTCTTCGCATGGCTTCAGCAACAACATGCACATATTCAGTTGAGTTAAATTCAATGTTCTCCCAATCTACCAGCTCCATAATATTCATCATTTCAATAAGTGCAACACCTCCTGAACTTGGTGGTGGCATGCCATAAATATCATAACCTTTGTAAGTGCCTTTTATTGGTTTGCGCTCTATGGCATCATATTTTTCTAGATCTTCAGTGGTAATAATGCCACCATTAGCTTTCATGTAATCTTCAATTTTTTGAGCCACTTCACCTTTATAAAATCCATCACGACCTTTATCTCTAATATGTTTTAAAGTATATGCAAGTGCAGCTTGTTTCCAAATCTCATCAGGTTGTGTAATCTCACCTTTTTCATTGTTAAAATAGGTTGCCATAAAAGGATAGTCTTCTGCTACTTCACTAAAGTTCATTGCAGCTCCATACAAATTCCAGTTAAAAGCAAATCCGTTTTCTGCTAAGTCAACTGCTGGTTGAACCAGATCTTTCCAAGGCAGTTTGCCATATTTTTGATGCGCTAAATATAAACCTGCAACCGTTCCTGGAACACCTGTAGCTAATAAACCTTTATGATTGCTATTGTCTTTAATGTTTCCATCTTCGTCAAGAAACATAGTTTCAGAAGACGCTAGAGGTGCTTTTTCCCTAAAATCTATAGTCGTGGTTTCTCCTTGAGCATTCATAAACACCATAAAACCACCACCACCAATATTACCAGCAGTTGGATGTGTCACAGCTAATGAAAATGCTGTTGCAATGGCCGCATCAACTGCATTGCCACCTTGTTTTAAAATATCTACTCCTGTTTGAGATGCTATTTTACTAGCAGACACTACCATACCATTTTTGGCGTAGGTTTGTGCGTTAAGCTGAATTGAGTTTAAAGCAAAAATTATAGCTAGAACTGAAAAAAGAGAAGGTTTAAAAAATTGTTTCATTTTGGATGGTTTTGTATAAGATTTAAATGTAATTAAAAAAATTTATGTTTTTATAAATATTCATTTACTAATATGATTGAAGTATTTAATTAAGAAGCTGACTTATGAGTGATACACTAAATTAACCAGGTCATTACGAAGTTGTGCGTTATATATGAGACCTAGATCACCTGAGCTTTCCATTTCATCTAAAGTGGATATATTTGGAATTTGATAATTAATCCTAGAATACCAAACAAGTGCGTGTTGAAAAACTGCTCTTTCTTCTTCGGTTTCTATATTTCCTTTTTCTAATAAAGCTATAGATTTTACAATAGCCTCTAGAGTTGCCTGACCAACATCGTTAACATTATTACTTTGGCTAATTGAAAAGTTAATATCTTCCATTAATCGCTCATGATAGTCTATGGATCTTAGTTTATCTAATCTAGTTTGATTCCAATTATTAATACTTAGAGCAATGAGTATGCCTATCACCACCAAAATAATTTCGCCAACTGCATAAATGAGATATTTGCTTGCCTTATTGTCTTTGATCATGCTTTGACGAATTTTACGGAAGAATTTTATCATTACTTTATTTTTTTTATTTAAAGAGATATTAAAAATCAGGTTTTAAGGCACTTGTGTCAAAATAGTTAAAAGGTGTTTTTCTTTTTTCTAGTTCCCTCTCTATCATACGCATAATCTTATCATATTTTTTTTTAAATGCCGCAAGTCTAAACTCCTTATTTTTAGCATCTTCCATAATCAAATTGAATATCTTATGTAGTGATTGATGATGTAGATACTCGTTGTTTTTAGGATACTTTTTGTGAACTGTAATGCTGTCATTGATTGCTATAAACTTAAAACTAAATATGTCAGGTTCTAAAGCGCCAATTTTCTCATATATATAGTCATCATATTCAGTAATGAATATCACAAATCGATGAATGTCACTTTCATAGAATTCCAACAACATTGTTCTTAAAGAATCATTTTTAAGTTTATTTAGACCGCCAAGTTTTAGTGATTCAAACGTACCAGTTCGCTGAGTTAAAGAAATGCCTATTTGCATGTTTTTATAATAATCCATAAAAATTGAATCTGATGGAGCTTTGCCATTCATCATAAACTCTTTTATTTTATTGATGCTAAGTTGCATTTTTCTTAGTCTTGGCTCTATTCCTTCATAAATAATTCTATAATCATCAGATAAATCATAATAGATTTCTTTAAGCATAAGAGAAACATATTCATTGTCGTTTTTTTCAACATTCCAATTGTTAATCTGTAGCGCAATCAAAATACCTATTACCACCAAGATAATTTCACCAATGGCATATTTGAAGTATTTGGATGTTTTGTTTTCCATAAGGAGTGATTTACGTATATGTCTAAAAAATTTAATCATTATCTTTTAACATTAAATCTTGTTTTAGTAGTCTAATTAGTCTTAATGCATCTTCCTTTTTATGAACAGACCAATCTTTAAAAAAGTAAGCATCATTTATAGTATAGTCAAGAGCCACAGCAAAATCAGTACTTGTTTTTAAAACGTTATAATCGTTAGGGATAGCTTCACGTGCATATTTATATGCCTTAAAGTATTTTGGATATATATGCTGTCTATAAAATTTTGAATTCTCAAAATAGTTTTCTACTTCAACTAAGTGCTCTGAATGAGCATAATATCGATTTAAATAGAATTTAATACTATCGTTTTTTACAATGTCAATTCCAGTATTTAATAAACTATTAAAGGCAGTATAATCTGCTTCTCTTACATAACCATTAGAAATGACAGCAAAAGCTGTATCCAGACGTTTTTCGTAAGGTGAATTGTCTTGAAATTTCCTTTTTATGTAATCACTGTAAGCCAGTTGTCTGTCATATCCAGTAATTTCTGCATTCCAACCAGTGGTATCATCAACAATACTATGATATATTGATGTAAGCAGAACTTTTTCAAGACTTTTTTCCTTTCGCCTTTCATTCCAATTATTTACTTGTAGTGCCAATAATATACCAATCATCACAAGGATAATTTCGCCAATGGCGTATTTAAAGTATTTGGATGTTTTATTTTCCATAAGGAGTGATTTTCTAATATGTCTGAAGAATTTAATCATATTTATATTTTTAATTGCCATCGCGGCAAGCTGACACGTTCACTAAAAATGTCCACTGGACATTTTATTTACGTTTCGTTCATAAAGAATTTAATCATCGATCTTGCCAATCATTTTGCGGAATGTCTTTTAGAACGTCTTCAATTTCTAGTTCTCGATCTAATATTTTAAGCAAACGTTCACACGCTTGTGTTAAGTTTTCTAATCGACCTACAGCTTCACCATTATTTGACATTTTTTCAAAAATCAACATTGCAATTTCTTTATTTCCTGATATTGATGTTCTTGGTTTTATGTCTGGAACTGCTTGTCCATTAGGTAGTTTTCTAATATCAAAATCTACAAACTTGTTAAGAAACTCCATCCTACTAATTTCTATTGACTGATCGTTTTCTATGAAATTTTGTGCTCGCTGCATTCTAAAATCATACATATCTGTTAGCAATAGTCTTACAGAGTCATTTGATATTTTGTCTATACCAGTAGATTTTATGGCTTCGTAAGCACCTTTATGGTAAATGTATTGAAA
>Ga0208544_10001200_pt1 | contig 18385 bp, 19 predicted proteins | sample DEB08_DNA_9_FD_184526 | JGI IMG/M metagenome (GOLD analysis project Ga0208544, IMG submission 184526) | Aqueous microbial communities from the Delaware River and Bay under freshwater to marine salinity gradient to study organic matter... | ecosystem: Environmental > Aquatic > Marine > Coastal ... | reverse complement strand
CCCGAAGCGTGGCTCACATGGGTCCTCCAGCGCTTGCCTGATCATAAAATCAATCGCATCGAAGATCTCATGCCGTGGAACTGGCAGGCCGAAAACGCCTGAGACAGCGCCTCAACCGGACGGATACCAAAGAGCTGTCACTGAGACTGGAATTTACTGGTAAATCTGTTGTTGATTTGGACGGTAGTTTGATCCTTGGACTGGCGAATTTTTCCAATCGAAGTATTCATGTTAATTCTCATGAAGACAGATTTCGAGAGAGGTTTACGGTTGCTCATGAAATCGGACATTTTGCATTACAGCATGACCGCTATCTTAATTCTGAGGCAGTAATTGAGAAAGATTTTTTTTGTATTGAACAGGACGTGTCTCAATTCGATTATCAGCGCCTTGAAACGCAGGCAAACATCCTTGCATCCGAATTATTGCTGCCAATGAAGGAATTTGGGACGAAGGTTCATTTTTTGAGAGCTAACCTTGCTATGCAGGATAGAGGACATGGATATATATTTGTTGATGATCAACCATGCAACTATGTGCCTTACAACGAGCTGTTGTCAGAATTGAAATCTTACTTCCAAGTCTCAAAACATGCGATCGAGATCAAGTTGAAGCTATTCAAGTTGATTTCCGATGACCGGCAACAGTCAAACTGGAAGAAGGTTCAATAGAGATGCTGCCACCTTTAGAGATGCTGCTGTTCTTCCTCGGCCTCGGCCTGCGCACCCGGTTCCGACTGCGGTAGGGTGGGTCAAGACCCACCTTACGGTTCGGCGCCCGGTATGCGACTGATCTGACGGATGGACGGATGGCGGATCGTGGGCTAGCCTGTGGACATTATCGCAAGGATTTGAGGTTAACGCATTTGTCCGACCATGTACCCCAGCGGGGCCAGCAGGCTGCCCCGCGCGCGCGTCCGTCGCGGCAGCTGAAGACCGACGCTCAAACCCATGCGCGATCCGCACATGGCCCGCACGCCGCTGATGTGTCGGATATGCAGGCTGCGGCGAACGGCAGTCCTGCGGTTCTTGGCGTGCAGGCGTTGCAACGGGCGGCTGATGCGGGATCATTGACCCGGCAACGGCGCGCGATGGGGGATCAGGCGGACACCTCTGGCGGCAAGGCAGGCCCCGGGCAATTGCCTGCCGACCTGCGCGCGGGAATGGAGACCCTTTCGGGGATCGCGCTGGATGATGTGCGGGTGCACCGCAATTCGGGCGCGCCCGCGCAGGTCGGTGCGTTGGCCTATGCGCAGGGGCGCGACATCCATCTGGGTCCCGGTCAGGAAAAGCATCTGCCGCACGAGGCCTGGCATGTGGTGCAGCAGGCGCAGGGGCGGGTCAAGCCAACCTTGCAGGCCAAAGGCGTGGCGATCAATGATGATGCGGGGCTGGAAGCCGAAGCGGATGTGATGGGCGCTAAGGCGTTGCAGGCCAAACCGATGTCGGCCACATCGCTGAAATCTGCGGCACCATCGCCGGTGATACAGCGTGTCGATGACGCGATCAGGGCGCAGACTGACACGCAGATGGACGGCCTGAAGGCACGGACCAAGCTGATACTGGCGCAATTGAACGCAAAGGGCGCGAACTGGAAGGCAACCTGGGGAGAGCAGGCCGAATCAGGGGCAAAAGGCAAAGCCAAGGCCATTCTCAACAATGAAAAAGGCGAGTCGACGGAAACCATGATCGTCAAAAAGATATGGTCCGAATTGACACCCGAAGAAAAGCTGGACGTCATCAGTAATGTGGCCAGTGCCGGGTTTCAGGCCTTGAAAACGGCCATCGACGTGGCTCCGGATCGCGGCAAAAAGGCGGCATCGGAACCCGCGCCCAAAAAGGCCAGGGAAGAGGACGAAACGTCGTCTGGCGCGGGACGGCAGGTGGCGTCGGCTGTGGCCCATGGGCTGGGCCAGATGACATCCGACGACTTTGAAGCGGCTTTGCGATTTCTGCACGAAAAACGCAAATTTGAAAAGAAAATCGCTAAAACGAAGGCCCAGATCGAAGGCGTGGCCGGAGATGCGGGGCGCGCCGTCGGCGAGGCGGTTGGCGATGCGCGCGACGATTATGACTTTGGCAAGCTGATCAAGGCCATGAAACCGGAATTTCTGGCGGCGCGTGGCAAGCTTCATGAACTTGAAAAGGCGATTGCAGATAACACCGATGTGCTGCGTTATGATGAGGAACTGAACGCCTTGGGGTGGGCCTTGGACGGTCTGATCGGTGGGCCAAGCGAACCATTCAGGCTTGGGGATCTGTCAGCCGAAGCGCGTTTGACCTATCCAGAGCGGTGCGCAGAGGCCATCCAGAACATCAACGATGCGACGCGCCAGTTGTTCACAGGTGACAGCACCGCAGACGGGGCGGCACCTTCCGGGCTGTTGGCACGGGGATGGGCATTAGGAGCGGAAGTGGTTGGAAAGGCCGCCGGTCGGGCCCAGGATGCAACCGGCGTTGGCAAATCCGATGCTGCAAAGGTCGCTGTGGCACAGGAACAAACGGCAAGCGCGCTGAAGTTTCTCGTGCGTCAGGATTGGAGCGCGGTCACCAGTTGGGGATCGACGCCGAAGGGCGTCAAAGCCATCCGCGGCATTGACCGGGGCATGGATGCAAAGCCATATTTGACCGACGCCAAGGAAAAGGCGGTTGCGCGCGGTCCCAGCGGATCGGGACGCGACGCGGAGGTGACACAGCCATTCTACGTGGCTTTGCAGCAACTCAATATTGACGATGTCGGGGCTTTGAAAACTGCCGCTGCGGCATTGGTCGGCATCGAGGCCGCGCTGAAGAAAAAGACCAGCTGAGTTGTCGCAAGCGGTGGAGGGGTCAATCCCGCATTGCAGATCCCGCATTGCAGATAATGTAGCGTAAGGTGGGTCTTGACCCACCCTACGCAGGGATTACCGCCGACGATCGCGGCGCGATGACATCGGTTGAAACGCAACGCCCACATGGGCCTCGCAATAGGGTTTGCCCTGTTGCACGGCCAGACCGCAGAACCAGAAATCATCGGTCGCGGGGTCGCCCACGGGCCATTTGCAGGTCTTCTCGGTCAACTCCATCAGGCTGATGCGTTTCGCGGTCTTTTCGATTTCGCTGACTTTGGCCAGTGCCTCGGGGCTGATTTCATTCGCCGAAGGCTGCGGTGGCAGCGGTTGGCCTGCGGGAATGATCGCCCGACGGGCCGCCGAAATCGGGATCCCGTTTTCGTCCAGCTCTTCCAGCACGGCGGGAACCGGCGCAGGTTTGGCCTTGGCAACGGGCTTGGGTGTCGGCTTCAGCGCGACGGTGGGTTTTTCTTTCACCGCAGGTTTCGCCGCCGCAGTCGCTGCCGCCCCCGTTCCGGCGCGATTCGACAGGCCCAGGCGATGGACCTTGCCGATAACCGCATTACGGGTGACCCCGCCCAATTCCTTGGCAATCTGGCTGGCCGACTGGCCTTCGCCCCACATCTTTTTGAGCGTCTCGACGCGCTCGTCTGTCCAGGACATATCTGTTCCTTTGGTTCATAAGGCGGGATGTGTCATACATCAGGCCTTGTCTCATCTATCAGTGTTCTATTCTAAGCACGGCAGAGACAGAAGTGAAGCGCCACCAGCGCAATTAGGAGAACCAAAGCAATGACAGAGCAGACCATGATGGGCGTGCGTCGCTTCGGGCGCGTCAATTGGCTGGGAACATGGACCTTGATGCGCCGCGAAATTCGGCGGTTCATGAACGTCTGGTCGCAAACCGTGATGGCGCCACTTATCAACGCAGGGTTGTTCTTGATGATTTTCACCATCGCCATCGGCCCGCAGCGCGGCGATGTGATGGGCGTGCCGTTCATGACCTTTCTGGCGCCCGGTATCCTGACGATGACCGTTATTCAGAACGCTTTTGCCAATACATCGTCCAGTCTGGCGTCGGCCAAGGTGCAGGGCAATATCGTCGACACTTTGATGCCGCCGCTGTCCGGGGCGGAATTGGTCATCGGGTATATTTTCGGGGCCGTGGCGCGGGGGTTTCTTGTGGCGATTGTTATCGCGCTTGGATCGGCCCTGTTTCTGGGGGTCGGGATGAAACAGCCGCTCTGGGTGATCACGTTTGTATTGCTTGGGTCTGTTTTGATGGGCGGATTGGGGATGATTGCGGGTATCTTTGCCAATAAGTTCGATCAGCTTTCAGCGATTTCCAACTTTCTGATCACCCCGCTCGCGTTTTTGTCGGGGACTTTCTATTCCATCGACGCGCTGCCGCCGTTCCTGCAGATGCTCAGCCATGCCAACCCGTTTTTCTATATCATCGACGGGGTGCGGTATGGGATGATCGGTGTCAGCGACAGCAGCCCATGGATTGGCTTGGGTGTGGTCGGGCTGGCCTGCGCTCTTGTTCTCGGCATTTGCTGGCGCTGGATGCACACGGGGTATCGGCTGAAATCCTAGAAGATATCGCGCACCGGCACACCGCGCGCCGCCATAACATAGGACAGGGTGGGAATATCGGGCATATCACCGGCAAACGCACCTTCTTCGCGGCCATCCTTGTAAACGATGGTGATGTCGCTGTCGGCGCTAATGTCGGTCGCGCGCAGATAGGCGATGTCGTCCAGCGCAATCAAACGCGGGCGGCGCCAGGCGGACAGGGTCAAATGATCATCGTCAACCCGGATGCCCGCCACCGGTTTAGGCAGCAGCATCCACAGGATCAAAACCGCGCCAAGCGCCCAGACCAGCCGCAAAAGATGCTCCGCGCCGGTCCATGTGATCAGGGAAATGAGCAAGACAATCATCGTGGCAGACAGCCAGATGATCCCCCTGCCGGGCGCTCTGCGGAACTCGTAAACATCATTCATAGCGGGAAACCTAACACACCATCATGGCGGAAATCTGGCATCAGGGATATGCTGCAAGCGTACACTTGATCAAGCGGGTTGTCGGTCGCCGCCGGGACATCAGCGATCTTGCGCCTGTGGTCCACATGGGTTTTTATGTCTTTCGCCTTCTCGCCATATTCGGTATCGTTGTTGCATGACGCACCCTGTGACACAGAACAACCGAACTCGACGCTGACCGCGCCGGCTGTTGGTGTGCCCATATCATAACCCCCCTCAAACATTGACTCTTCCCCTGTGGTCCTGCACCTATCGGGCTTACCCTTAAGGATGATCGACATGATCGCATCAATTCTTCCGACCTACGCACGTGCCCCGCTGACCTTTACATCCGGTGAAGGTGCGTGGCTGACCGAAGCGGATGGGCGCCGTTTTCTTGATCTGGGTGCCGGGATTGCGGTAAATGCGCTGGGACACGCGCATCCTGCGCTGGTCGCGGCCCTGACCGAACAGGCGCATGCGCTTTGGCATGTCTCGAACCTGTATAACATTCCCGCGCAGCAAACGCTGGCCGATGCGCTGGTGGATCGAACCTTTGCCGACACGGTGTTTTTCACCAACTCCGGGACCGAAGCCTGCGAGCTGGCGGTCAAGATGGCGCGCAAATACTGGTACGACAAAGGCCAGCCCGACCGGACCGAGATCATCACGTTTTCGGGCGCGTTCCATGGCCGGTCCAGCGCCGGTATCGCGGCTGCCGGGTCGGAAAAGATGACCAAGGGCTTTGGCCCGCTATTGCCCGGCTTTACCCATCTGGAATTCGGCGATCATGCGGCCCTGAACGCTGCCGTCAGCGACACGATTGCGGCGATCCTGATCGAACCCATACAGGGCGAAGGCGGTATCCGTCAGGTGCCCGATCAATGTCTCAAGGGGTTGCGCGATCTGTGCGACGCCCAAGGTATCCTGCTGATCTTTGACGAGGTGCAATGTGGCATGGGCCGGACCGGCAAGCTTTTTGCGCATGAATGGGCCGGGGTCACGCCGGACATCATGATGGTCGCCAAGGGGATCGGCGGCGGCTTTCCTCTGGGCGCTGTGCTGGCCACGCAAGACGCGGCTTCTGGGATGACTGCGGGCACGCATGGCTCGACCTATGGCGGCAACCCGCTGGCCTGTGCCGTCGGCACCAAAGTGATGGAGATCGTCGCCGATGATGCCTTTTTGGCACAGGTCAATCGCACGGCGGGCCTGCTGCGGCAAAAGCTCGAAGGGCTGGTCGCGACCTACCCCGATGTGTTCGAAAGCGTGCGCGGTGTCGGTCTGATGCTGGGACTGAAATGCAAGGCCGTCAATACCGATGTGGTCAAGGCGGGCTATGCGGTGGGCGTGCTGACGGTGCCTGCGGCGGATAACGTCATCCGGCTGCTGCCCCCGCTGAACATCACCCCGGCCGATATCGACACGGCGATCACGCTTCTGGCGGCAGCAGCACATCAGGTGCAGGGGGACAATGCGTAACTACACTTTTCGCCCTCTGACGCCAGATGATCTGCCGACGATCCGGCACTGGTTGCAGGCCGCCCATGTGCGTGTCTGGTGGGGCGATCCGGATCGGAATATCGCATTGATGCAACAAGATATGGACAACCCCAAGATTGACATGTGGATGGTGGAACTGGTGAACCGGCCCTTTGCCTATATGCATGACCATGACGTGCATGCCTTTGCCACGACGCACTATGCCGACCTGCCGCAGGGCACGCGCGCGATCGAGACCTTCGTAGGTCATTCTGATAATCTGGGGCAGGGCCATGCGGTGGGGTATGTGGATGCCCGGCTGCGCGATCTGCGGCGGCGCTATATGACCGTGGCAGCGGCGCCGCAGTCCACCGATTCCCGCACGATCGGAATCTATGCGCAGACCGGGTTTCGCAAGCGACGATTGGCACCGTCCCGCGACGGCAAACTCGTTCAGGTCATGACCTACATTTAACTTTCTTCGCTGTGTGAAACGGCCCAATAAAAGCAAATTTTATGAACCATTTTCTCGATATCAATCTGACCCCAGCCGGGGACCTTCACGACATCATCGCCAGCGCGCAGGCAATGAAAGATGCGCGCAAGGGGTTGCCCAAGGGCACGCCTGACGCCGATCAACCGCTGGCCGGGCATATGGTCGCGCTGATCTTTGAAAAGCCATCGACCCGGACCCGCGTGTCGTTCGATGTGGGCGTGCGGCAGATGGGCGGGCAGACGATGGTGCTGTCAGGGGCTGATATGCAACTGGGCCATGGCGAAACGATTGCCGATACGGCCCGCGTGCTGTCGCGCTACGTCGATCTGATCATGATCCGCACGTTCGAAGAACAGACGCTGCTGGAGATGGCGGAACATGCAACCGTGCCGGTGATCAACGGGCTGACCAACCGGACGCACCCGTGCCAGATCATGGCCGATATCATGACGTTCGAAGAACATAGCGGCCCGATCAAAGGCAAGAAAGTCGTCTGGTCGGGTGATGGTAACAACGTCTTTGCCAGCTTTGCCCATGCCGCCAAGCAGTTCGACTTTGAACTGGTCTTTACCGGCCCGCCACCGCTGGACCCCGAACCGGCGCTTGCCGGGCTTTACACCACGGTGCGCGATCCCAATGCGGCGGTGCAGGGCGCGGATCTGGTGGTGACAGACACATGGGTGTCCATGCATGATCCGCAATCGGCACGGGAACGGCGGCACAACCAACTGCGCGGCTATCAGGTGAATGATGCGTTGATGGCACGGGCCAAACCCGATGCCTTGTTCATGCATTGCCTGCCCGCTCACCGGGATGACGAAGTGACAAGCAGCGTGATGGACGGGCCACATTCGGTGATCTTTGACGAGGCCGAAAACCGGCTGCATGCCCAAAAAGCCGTCATGCGGTATTGTCTGGGCCGTTGAGACCACCAAAAATTTCCAGAAGACTCTTAGCCGCCCAGAAAACGATCGAGTACGAGAAAAGTCAGCGCGGACATCGCGGCGGCTGCGGGGACAGTCACGACCCACGCGGCGATGATTGTCATGAAATGCGACCGGCGCACCAGCTTGCGGCGGCGGCGTTCCTCGGGGGCGACCCGTTTGACGTCTGCGCGCTGGGCTGACGACGCGCGCGCGCGCCGCTCTGCATCCCATTCGCGGAAAAAGCCCACGCCGAAGACGCCACCGACCGCGATATGGGTCGATGATACCGGCAGGCCCAGCGCGCTGGCCACAATCACGGTAATCGCCGCCGACAGCGCCACGCAATAGGCGCGCATCGGGTTCAGCTTGGTGATCTGGCTGCCCACCATCCGGATCAGTTTCGGACCAAACAAAATCAGGCCGAACGAAATCCCAAAGGCCCCGATCACCATCACCCACGTCGGAAGATCGACCTTGCCCGCAAAGGTCCCAAAGCTTTCGGCATGCACAATCGCGGCCAGCGGTCCCACCGCATTGGCCACATCATTGGCGCCATGGGCAAATGACAGCAACGCCGCCGACAGGATCAGCGGCGCGTTGAACATCACCTTGAGCGCGCGCTTGCGGTTCTCAAGCCCCTCGGACTGGCGCCGCACCAATGGCGCCGAAATCGCATAAATCACGCCCCCCAGCCCCAGACCAATCAGACAGGCCGTGGCCAGATCCACGTCGATGATCTTTTTCAGCCCCTTCATCGCCAGATAGGTGCCAAAGACGCCACCCATAATCGCGATCAGCACCGGAACCCATTTGCGGGCAGCGGCGATCTTGTCGTCCTGATAAACGATGTTGGTTTTGATAAACGCAAGGAAAATGGCGGCAATCACACCGCCCAGCACCGGCGAAATCACCCAACTGGCCGCAATCAGGCCCATCGTCGGCCAATTCACGGCCGCGAAACCTGCCGCGGCAATGCCCGCCCCCATCACGCCACCTACGACCGCATGGGTCGTGGACACCGGCGCGCCAACCCATGTCGCCAGATTGACCCACAACGCAGATGAGATCAGCGCCGCCATCATCGCCCAGATGAAAACATCGCTATTGGCCACGCTTTCGGGGTCGATGATCCCCTTTGCAATCGTCGATACGACATCGCCACCCGCCAGCAACGCCCCCGCACTTTCGCAAATCGCCGCGATGGCAATGGCCCCGCCCATGGTCAGCACCTTGGCACCCACCGCCGGACCCATGTTGTTGGCGACGTCATTGGCGCCGATGTTGACGGCCATATATGCACCGAACGCAGCGGCGGCGATGACCACATAAGACACGGACGCACCGCCGAAAAACAGCGTGCTGCCAAGACCGGCCATCACGATGAACGCCAGCGCAATGCCGAACCCGACCAGCGGTTGCGCTACATAATGCGTGGCATATTCAACCGCACCGATCCGGCCAAGATCACGGTCCAGGGTCTTCCATTGGTTTGATGGTTTCGCGTTGCGCATCGTCGTCCCCCGGCTGGTCGCTATCACAAGGGAGAGCTGCGCGGTCCCCATCAGGCAAGAATATAAAGGTTAGCGCGGATTAAAGCCTGCCAAGAGCGGCTTTAATCCGGGTTCGTCGACCATCGCAGCCGCCTGCGCGCGCGATACCCAGATCCGGTCGCGTCGGTCGGCTTCGGGGTAGTCGTCGACAACCTCGGTGACCGCAATCGCAAAGACCTGCGTTTCGCACGGCACCACCGCGCCGTTGTCAAACTGCTTGTCACTGCGAAAGCTGCCCAGCGCCGTGTCGGCCACGGTGCCCGCACGCACGCCCGCCTCTTCCCAGGCTTCCTGCATGGCCGCCTCGGCGGCGGTCAGCCCGTCAATCGGCCAGCCCTTTGGCAAAATCCAGCGCCCGCGCGAACTGGTGACCAGCAACACCTCGAGCCCATCGGGACCAGCCCGATGGCACAGCGCCGCCACCTGCAAGACAGGCGGTCGCTGTAGCAACGGACGCAGGGCATCCGTCCAGAAGGTGTGAAACACAGAAGTCATCAGAACCTGTAATCGTCTTATTTTATTAAATATTTATTAGCACAAACCGAATCACTTGGCAATTCACAGTCATGTGCCGCGCGGCTTGACCCGTAATGTGGGGTCGGCCTGGGTTGGGTCATCGGGCCATGGGTGGCGTGGATAGCGGCCCCGCATGTCGCGGCGCACGTCCGCATAGGATGTCGCCCAAAAACCCACGATATCTTGGGTGACCTGCACCGGCTTTTGGCCCGGTGACAGCAACGTCACCCGCAATGGCACCCGGCCCACGGTGGGATGCACGGTCACACCGAACATCTCTTGCAGGCGCAGGGTAATTCCCGGTGCCTCGCCATCATAGTCAATCGGAATATTGCGCCCCAGCGGGGTTTTGAAATGCGGCGGGGCGGCTCGGTCCAGCCGCTGCATCTGGTCCCAGTCCAGCATCGCGCGCAGCGCCGGCAGCAGATCGAACCGTTTCCAATCGGCGTCCGTGCGCACGCCGCCCAGATGTGGCAGCAACCAATCGTGCGGGGTTGCCATCAGAACCGCGTCATCCATCGCAGGCAGATCATCGACCAAGGCAACCCGCGCCCGAAACCGCGCCGCACCTGCAGAAGGACGCAACCCCAGTTGGCGCACGCCGTCCAGCATCGCAAGGGCAATCGCGGCATCGGGGGCTTCGCTCCAGACCCGGTCATCCAGCACCAGCGCGCCAAAGCGTTCCTGCTTGCGCGTCAGCACACGGCCCTCGCGGCGCGACCATTCACATACCGCATGCCACGCGATCTGGTCGCCAAACACGTCCCGCAGGTCCCGTTCGGATATGGTGACGGCCTGTCTGATGCGGGCCTCGCGGGTATCGCCGTCCAGATTGCTGGCAACGATCAGGCGTTGCCCGGCCAGCGGATCGGCAGCATCCATCACCGCGCCCTTGCCACCCGACAGGATATAGCGGGGATCATCGCCCTTGCGGTGCAGACCCACGCGGTCGGGATAGGCCAGCGCGACCTGCTGACCCAGCGGCATCGGTTGGCGCTGGGGCAGGCCCTTGCTCAGGCGTGGTATCTCGGCCTTGATCTGTGCCAACGCCGCATGGTTCACGGTGCCGGGCCCGTCATACCGCCCCCGCAGCGCCGCCATGCGCAGGCCCAGATCAACCGATGCGCCGTGTACCGGATCGCGCCCGGCCAGCAGCGCCGCCAACGGGGCGGCCTGCGCGCCGGCCACCTGCAACATATGTCCCAGCCGCGGGTGCAGCGGCAGGGCGGCCAGCGCGCGACCATGCGCGGTGATCCGCAAATCCGCATCCAGCGCTCCCAGCCCTTTCAGCAATGCGCGCGCTTCGGTCAAGGCACCGACCGGCGGCGGCGTCAGAAAAGCCAGATCATCGCTGCCCCATACCGCCAGCTCCAGCGCGAGGCCGGCCAGATCGGCCGCCTCGATCTCGGCGGGGGCAAAGGCGGGCAGGGCACCGTCCTCGCCCTGGGTCCACAGGCAAAAGGCATCGCCGGGGGCGACACGGCCCGCACGGCCCGCGCGCTGGGTGGCCTCCGCGCGGCTGACACGTTCGGTGACAAGCCGCGACATGCCCGATCCGGGGTCAAACCGGGCGCGGCGGGCGCGGCCTGCGTCAACGACCACGCGGATGTCCTCAATGGTCAGCGACGTTTCCGCGATGGATGTGGACAGCACGATCTTGCGGCCACTTGCGACAGGCGCAATCGCTGCGCGCTGATCCTTGAATGGCAGCGCACCATAGAGCGGCCTGATCTGGCAATCCGGCGGCAGCCGTTTGTCCAAGGCCGCCGTAACGCGCCTGATCTCGCCCTCACCGGGCAAAAAGACCAACACACCGCCCGTGGTTCCGGCCACGGCCGCGACGATCAGATCGGCGGTCGCAGCCTCCAGCCGGGTGCCTTTGGGCAGTGCGCGGTCCAGATAATGGGTCGTGACGGCAAAGGACCGGCCCTGCGATGTCACAACCGGCGCATCGTCAAGCATGGCCGCGACCGGGGCCGCATCCAGCGTGGCGGACATGACCAGCACCAACAAATCCGGCCGCAGCACGCTCCGCAGTTCCCACACCAGTGCCAGCCCCAGATCGGCATTCAGGGACCGTTCGTGGAATTCGTCAAAAATGACCGCACCAACGCCGGTCAGGTCCGGGTCAGCCTGAATCATCCGGGTCAGGATACCTTCGGTGACGACCTCGATCCTTGTGCCGGGCTTGCTGTTGCCGCGCATGCGGTAGCCAACGGTTTGCCCCGGCACCTCGCCCAAACCCTCGGCCAGCCGCTCGGCTGCGGCCCGCACGGCAAGACGGCGGGGCTCAAGCATGATGATCTTGCCGGTGGTGACCCCGGCCTTCAGCATCGCAAGCGGGACACGGGTGGTCTTGCCCGCACCGGGCGGGGCCTGCAACACGGCGCGCCCATGCGCACCAAGGGCAGCGATCAGATCAGGAAGAATGGGGTCAATGGGTAAGCCGATCATGCCCCCGTGTCTCGGCCACGCGGCGGGGGTGGGTCAAGACCCACCTTACGGTTTGGCAAACCGACCGATATCGACCGTAAGGTGGGTCTTGACCCACCGCCCCCAAATAGAAAAAACCCGACCGCCAACAGCGATCGGGTTTCAAAATTCGCGCAATGAAAAAGCTTAAGCAGCTGTTGCTTTCGCAATGTCTTTCTTCACTTTCAGCGCATCAGCCGAAAGCTCTGCCTCTTTTGCCTTCGCCATGAACGCATCCAGACCACCGCGGTGATCAACGGTGCGCAGGGCAGCGTTAGAGATCTTGAACTTGAACGACCGGCCAAGCACGTCTGACATCAGCGTGACGTCCTGCAGGTTTGGCAGGAACCGACGACGGGTGCGGTTCTTGGCATGGCTTACGTTGTTGCCCGACATCGGGCCTTTTCCGGTCAAATCGCAACGGCGCGACATGGGCGTGTTCCTTGTCCTGTGGATATCACCAGACCTTGCGGCGGGACATCGTATCAAACGGTTATGGCCCTGCACTGCAAGACTGTGAATAAGATCAGCGCGAGATAGGAGGATTCCGTGCGCCCGTCAACCCGGTTTGCCCGTACTTCCGCGATCAATTTGCCCAAAGCGGCCAGACAATGCCGACAGAGCCCCCAATCACGCGCCCTTTAACCTATCGTGCGCAACGGCTCCAACACAAGCGCTGCCGCGGCGCCGGGTGCCAGCCGCCCCGCGCGCACCTCTGCCTCGGCTGCCTGCATCCGGGCGGCTGTCGCCGGATCATCGCGCAAGAGCTGCAACAGTCCCTGCCGGACGTCCTCGGCAAACCAATAGACCGCCTGCTCCTTGCGGGTTGTGTCCCACACACCCGTCGCACGGCGCCACGCCGCCAGCGTCTGCATCTCGGCCCATGCGGCCTCCAGTCCCTTGGTCTCGAGCGCGGAGACGGTCAGCGCCTTGGGAAACCCATCGGGGTCCTGCGCGCGCTTGCGCAACAAACGCAAGGCACCCGCATAATCCGCGCAGGTCCGCATCGCCTGGGCCTTCAGGTCGCCATCGGCCTTGTTGACCAGAATCAGATCGGCCATCTCCATGATGCCACGCTTGACGCCCTGCAGTTCGTCGCCGCCAGCGGGTGCCAGCAGCAGCACGAACAAATCCGCCATCTGCGCCACGACAGTCTCGGACTGGCCGACCCCCACGGTTTCGATCAGCACAATGTCGTATCCCGCAGCCTCGCACAGGGCCACGGCCTCGCGCGTTCGGCGGGCGACGCCGCCCAACTGGGTCTGACTGGGTGAGGGGCGGATGAATGCGCGCGGATCGCGGGCCAGATGGTCCATCCGGGTCTTGTCGCCCAAGATCGACCCGCCCGACCGGGCCGATGACGGATCAACGGCCAGCACAGCGACCCGCTTGCCCATGCCGGTCAGCATCAGACCAAAGCTTTCGATGAATGTGGATTTGCCAACCCCCGGCGTGCCGGACAGCCCGATGCGCAGGGCCTGCTTTTGGGTCCCCAGCACGTCAAGCAGCGCCAGCGCCGCAGTGCGATGATCGGCCCGGCCACTTTCGACCAAGGTAATCGCACGGGCCAGTGCCCGGCGGTCCCCGGCGCCGATCCCGGCGGCCAGCGCGGCAATATCGGTCTTTGTGTCCATGGCGACCTTCATATCTGGCCTGTGAAAACTGTCCAGCCCCGGCGCGCTGTCTGCGGGCGTGACAGATGTTTCCCCAGCACCACCACCGGGCGGCACATTCGCGTGAAACCTTAACGCGGTGTTTGGATCTGCACCGCACGCCGTGTTAAGCCCAGCCGCGATGGTCATCGGTACATACCGCTTCTGTACAGGTTCCCGACGGGATCTGTATCGCAGAAAACCCCATTATCGCGGGCGTTAACGGATGATTCGTGCGCCGCTGGCGCCCAATCGCGCCCCCCGGACCCAGCGCGCGTTGCATGCCCCCTTTCCCTACCCGGTCAATCGGGCACCCAATCGGGCACCCAATCGGGCACAATGTCGGTCGCAGGACCAAACACGCGGGCGTCAAACGCATTGGTGCGCGCCGACGGCGCAAGGTTCAGCTCAAGCGTGTCGCCGCGCGCCAGTTCCACCAATCCCGCAGCGGGGTAAACTTCGGCACTGGTGCCAATCGCGACAAACAGGTCGGACGCCCGCACCGCTTTTGTGATGCGATCCATATGGTAAGGAATTTCGCCAAACTAGACCACATCGGGGCGGGTCGCGGGGGCGGCGCAGGACGGGCAGGGGTCACCGGGCGCCATGATCGCGGGCGCATTCCACCGCGCGTCACAGGCGCCGCACAGGCCGCGCATCAACTGCCCATGCATGTGGATCACGCGGGTCGCGCCGGCGCGCTCGTGCAGGTCATCGACGTTTTGGGTCACAATGGTCAGGTCATGCGGATTGCACTTTTTCAACATCACAAGCGCGGTGTGGGCCGCATTTGGCAATGAATTCAGGCCGTTTTGGCGGCGGGCATTATAAAAATAGTGCACAAGCGCGGGGTTGCGGGCAAAGCTGCCGGGTGTGGCGACATCATTCAGATCATACCGGCCCCACAGCCCGCCTGCGTCGCGGAACGTCCCCAGCCCGCTTTCGGCGGACACCCGCGCGCCGGTTAAAACAACAATCTTCATCGGCCTCTCATCGCTGGCTTTGCGCGGGTATGCTTGCTGCGGATTGCCGATCATGCAAGCCTGCGCAAAACCAAAAGGGACGTCATGACCGCAACCCGCATCTTATTCGTCTGTCTGGGAAATATCTGTCGGTCGCCTGCCGCCGAAGGGATGCTGCGCGCCCTTGCGCCGCACCTGACGCTGGACAGCGCGGGCACGGGCGGCTGGCATGTGGGCGATCCGCCCTATGGGCCTGTGCAAAAGGCCGCCAAAGCGCGCGGCATCGACCTGAGCCAGTTGCGCGCCCGACAGTTCAGCGCCACCGATTTCGATGCCTTTGATCTAATCCTTGCGATGGATGCGCAAAATCTGTCTGACATCGAAAAGTTGCGACCCTCGGGGCATGAAACACCCGCCCGAATGCTGGCAGATCAGGACGTGCCAGACCCGTATTACACCCGCGATTTCGTGGGTTTTCTGGACATTATCGCCGCCGCAAACCTTAGGTTGTTGGCAGACATATCCGTGTCGCCTGATCGCTAAACGCCTTGTATCGTAGCCAAAATGCTTCCGAACTGGCGTTGTCGGACTGGCGCGTATCCTGTGCCAGCTGCGGGTCCGCGAAAAATGCAGCCGCCCGTTCCTGATCACGGCCCGACAGGGTCTGACTGGCGACCTGTTGCACGCACGAACACAGTGCCGGCGACGCATCCCTGCGGCCCGCCTCCATACACGCGGTGCCCACGTCGCCCGACACCCGGCCCCCGCCACAGGCGGCGGTTGTCGCCAGTGCACCGATGATTAACAATAGTCGCATATCTGCCTCAAACACTGCGGCCCGGCACCTGTCTTTTGCAGGCGGTCGCGGGCATGACTGACCCAATCTGTCCAGTATGCCGGGCGCCGGGCGGGGATGCAATTGGGGATTGCGCATGGCGGTGTGGCGAAACGCCGTCCCGGACTTGATCCGGGACCTCCCGGGGCGTCGCAACGACCGAAAACCCGCAGTTGTGCGCCCCGCGCAACCGGCCCGTGACTCGCAGGGTGCGAAAGGCCCAAAATCGGAACCTGACCGCACCCACCAACCCGATGACCGCCGAAGCCGCCGCCGGGCAGTTCATCTGCGACGGGTTCAGCCCCTTTCCCGCATCGACGCCACCTTTGATACGGCGGCGGCAGGGAAAGGCATGCGGCACAGGGGAAACGTGAACTCTGGCCAGTCCCGGCCTGAATCACGTCCGGGGCGCGGGCGCAAATCCCCATTGACCAACCACAAAATCCCTTCCATATCCCTGCCATGACAGAGCTTTCACACATCCGTAATTTCTCCATCGTCGCGCATATCGACCATGGCAAATCCACCCTTGCTGACCGGCTCATCCAAGAGACGGGCACGGTCAAAGATCGTGACATGAAGGCACAGATGCTGGACAGCATGGATATCGAGCGCGAGCGCGGAATCACCATCAAGGCGAACACCGTGCGGATCGACTATACCGCTGATAACGGTGAGAAATATGTGCTGAACCTGATCGACACGCCCGGTCACGTCGATTTCGCCTATGAGGTGTCGCGGTCAATGCGGGCTGTCGAAGGCTCGCTTTTGGTCGTCGATAGTACCCAAGGGGTCGAGGCGCAGACGTTGGCCAACGTGTATCACGCGCTGGACGCCGACCATGAAATCGTGCCGGTGCTGAACAAAATCGACCTGCCCGCGTCCGAGTGTGATCAGGTTGCGGCACAGATCGAAGATGTGATTGGTCTGGACGCATCCGAGGCGATCCGGGTGTCCGCCAAGACCGGCGTCGGCATCCATGAAACCCTCGAGGCGATCATACACCGTCTGCCCGCGCCCAAGGGCGACCGCGCGGCACCGCTGAAGGCGATGCTTGTGGACAGCTGGTACGACAGTTATCTGGGCGTGGTCGTGCTGACGCGGATCATTGACGGGACAATGAAACGCAACGACCGTGTGAAATTCATGTCCAACGGGACGATCCACCAGATCGACAAGATCGGCGTCTTCCGGCCACAGATGCAGGATGTGGCCGAATTGGGCCCGGGCGAGATTGGCTTTATCACAGCATCCATCAAACAGGTCCGCGATACGCGGGTCGGCGACACGATCACCTCCGAGAAAAAGGGAACTGACAAAGCGCTCCCCGGCTTCAAACCCGCGCAGCCTGTGGTGTTTTGCGGGCTTTTCCCAGTGGACGCCGCCGAATTCGAAGACCTGCGCGATTCCATCGAAAAGCTGGCCCTGAATGACGCAAGCTTCAGTTTCGAGATGGAAACATCCGCCGCGCTGGGCTTTGGCTTTCGCTGCGGTTTCCTTGGGCTTCTGCACCTCGAAGTCATCCGCGACCGCATTGAGCGTGAATATGACATCGACCTGATCACCACGGCACCATCGGTGGTCTACCATATCTTCATGCGCGACGGCACGATGCAGGAATTGCACAACCCCGCCGACATGCCCGACCTGACCCTTGTCGATCATATCGAAGAACCGCGCATCAAGGCGACGATCCTTGTGCCCGACGAATATCTGGGCGACGTGCTCAAGCTGTGTCAGGACCGCCGCGGTGCGCAGCTTGACCTGACTTATGCGGGCAGCCGCGCCATGGTCGTATATGATCTGCCGCTGAACGAGGTGGTGTTTGATTTCTACGACCGTCTGAAATCCGTGACCAAGGGCTACGCATCATTCGATTATGTTCTGAAGGGGTATCAAGAGGACGCATTGGTGAAGATGTCGGTGCTGGTGAACGACGAACCCGTTGATGCGCTATCCATGATGGTCCACCGCGATCGTGCGGAAATGCGGGGCCGGGCCATGGTTGAAAAGCTCAAGGATCTGATCCCCCGCCACATGTTCAAAATCCCGATCCAAGCCGCCATCGGCGGCAAGGTCATCGCCCGCGAAACGCTGTCGGCCCTGCGCAAGGACGTGACGGCCAAATGCTATGGCGGCGACGCATCGCGCAAACGCAAACTGCTGGACAAGCAGAAGGCGGGTAAAAAGAAGATGCGTCAGTTCGGGTCAGTGAATATTCCGCAAGAAGCCTTCATCAGCGCACTGAAAATGGACAGCTAAAAGCTGGCCATTTTTTGAGCGCGTGCGGGGAAGGGAATGGCGAAGCTGGGTGCGGGTGTGCTCGGTTAGGACGGAGTGGTAAAAGTATTTCCATTTCAACCTTGTCGGGAGTTGAAATTTGTATATTCCTGTTTTGATTGAATTTAACTATAGGAATTATTATGCCAGAAGACCGAATTTGCGCTCTTACAGTGTCGTTGCGTGGCGAAGATGCTGATGGGCATGAAGTCCCCGCTTTTACTGCTCTAGATGGCTCTGTTGCACAAATTCTGTGAGGGATTCATCTAGTGAATCCAGTGTGGTAGCTGGAGGGCATGAGCAGACCCATCCCCCCCGCCTACAAGACCAGGAACTGGCCGGCCTATAACGAAGCGCTCA
>Ga0208544_10001193_pt1 | contig 18448 bp, 13 predicted proteins | sample DEB08_DNA_9_FD_184526 | JGI IMG/M metagenome (GOLD analysis project Ga0208544, IMG submission 184526) | Aqueous microbial communities from the Delaware River and Bay under freshwater to marine salinity gradient to study organic matter... | ecosystem: Environmental > Aquatic > Marine > Coastal ... | reverse complement strand
GTAAACAGACTACTGAACAAAATAAAAAGCAAAAAACTGAAAAACTTGAATAGAAATATTAAAAAATATTGTCATGTTTTGCTTTGTAACCTTTGGTTACCTAAAGTTTTATTGTCCAAAGTCTAAATATAGATAAGCTTAGAGAAGTATTAAGAATTTATAGAAATAAGTAACGACTAAAGAGCATAGGATGCTACTATTTGGGGTTCCCCCAATAGTTTACCTTTTCTCCTTCCTTTAATAAATTTCTTTATATTTGGTGATTCTGTTGTAACATTTAAGTCCAGTACAAATATGAACCACACAAAAAAAGCAACCTACTTCTTCTTTTTAACAGTCATTCTAATCACTACCCTAGCCTGCCAAGACAACACCCCAAAAGCCAATTTAATTCTCACTAACACCAATATCTGGACTGGTAATATTAATCAGCCCAATGCCCAAGCATTAGCCATAGCAGGAGACACCATCTTAGCAATTGGCACCAATGAAGAAATACAAGCATTCAAAGGAGCAAAAACGGAAATAATTGACTTAAAAGGCCAGTTCATAACCCCTGGGTTTATTGATTGCCACGTCCATTTAATGATGGGTGGAAATGCCCTATTGAGTGTAGAACTAAGAGATGCCAATACTCCAGAAATATTTTCCCAAAGGATTGCCGATTATGCTAAAACAATTGACAAAGGAGAATGGATATTAGAAGGCAATTGGGATCATACTTTGTGGGGGAGCGAATTACCAAAAAAGGAATGGATTGATGCCTTTACCGAAGATAATCCAGTTGCCATTTATCGCTTAGACGGCCACATGATATTGGCGAATTCGGCTGCTTTAAAAATTGCAGGGATTGATAAAAATACACCAGATGTAAAGAGTGGAAAAATTATCAAAGATAAAAATGGCAATCCAACAGGTGTATTAAAAGGCAATGCGATGAATGCGGTCTTAGATAAAATACCGCCTTTATCTGCTGCTCGAAAAGAAGCAGGATTAAAAGTAGCCATGAAATATTTATTAGCAAATGGTGTGACTTCTGTGCATGATGTCGATAGTATTGGTACTTATCCTATTGCTAAAAAATTGAAAGATGCGGGTGAATTAGGGGTTCGTATTTATTCGATTAATCCTGTTTATCGTTGGAAGGAATTGATGAATGTGGAAAGAAATGATGATGACTTCTTGAAAAGAGGTGGCTTAAAAGGTTTTGTAGATGGCTCGTTAGGCTCGCATACTGCCGCTTTTCATCGCCCATACACTGACCAACCTACCGATAAAGGCTTTTTTATTAATAGTGCGGAAAATTTACATCAATGGATTGCGAATGCAGATAAAAATAATTTCCAAGTCATGGTGCATGCTATCGGTGATAGTGCCATTCATTCCTTACTCAATGTCTACGAGCAAATTATAGCAGAAAATGGCGCAAAAGACCGACGCCTTCGGATTGAACATGCGCAACATATTGCGCCTGTTGACATTCCTAGGTTTGGAAAATTGGGCGTCATTGCTAGTATGCAACCTTATCACGCCATTGACGATGGCAGATGGGCAGAAGACTTAATTGGCCCTGAAAGAATCAAGACCACTTACGCTTTTAAATCGTTGCTAAACGCCAATACGACGATTGCTTTTGGTAGCGATTGGCCAGTTGCTCCAGCTATTCCTTTATTAGGCATACACGCTGCAGTTACTCGCCAAACTTTAGATGGCAAAAATCCTAATGGTTGGGTGCCTGAACAAAAAATAACGGTCGAACAGGCTTTAATGGCTTATACTAAAAATGCCGCTTTTGCCGCTTATGAAGAAGGAATTAAAGGTACTTTGGAAGTTGGGAAATTAGCAGATTTTGTGGTTTTAAATAAGAATTTGACTCAAATTGCCCCTAATCAGATAAAAGAAGTGAAAGTAGTACAAACTTATGTCGGTGGTAAGAAGGTTTTTGCCAAAAAAAATAAATAATTTTATGCACTCTATCGTAAAAACCAAACTGCACTCGTCAAAGACTAAGTGTACTATGTAACTATGTGGTAAAAAAAGTACGACGTAGTAAAAAAAGTACTACCGCCCCAAATCAATCTCCTTCAAATTCTCCATCCGGTTCCGTTCCAAAAAGTCATCTACGGTTTCAAAATGTTCAATAACTCGTTTGTCTTTAAATTCAAATACCTTTTTAGCCAATCCCCTTAAAAAGTCTCTATCGTGAGAAACAAGAATTAAAGTTCCATCAAAATTTTGCAAAGCTTCTTTTAAAATATCTTTAGATTTAATGTCCAAATGGTTGGTCGGTTCATCCAGAATTAAAAAATTTACAGGCGCTAATAATAATTTCACCATTGCCAATCGAGTCCGTTCCCCACCAGATAAGACCGATACTTTTTTATCAATATCATCGCCACTAAACATAAATCGACCTAAAATATTCTTGATTTGGCTACGAACATCTCCTTTAGCAATTTCATCAACTGTTTGAAAAACCGTCAATTCTTTATCTAATAGAGACGCTTGATTTTGGGCAAAATAACCGACCTCTGTGTTATGCCCTAATTGGCATTCCCCATCGACCTCAATTTCGCCCATAATGGCTTTAATCATCGTCGATTTCCCTTCTCCATTTCTACCAACAAAAGATACTTTCTCTCCTCGTTCTATCGTCATGTTCGCATCTCTAAATACGACATGGTCCTCATAACTTTTGGATAGATTTTTTACAATAACTGGATAATCTCCAGAACGATTACAAGCTGGAAATCGTAGTTTTAAAGCAGAATTATCCACTTCATCCACTTCTATAATTTCCAATTTTTCTAACATCCGCTCTCTGGAATTCACCTGATTCGCTTTGGAATAAGTTCCTTTAAATCGTTCTATAAATCGTTCGCTATCTGCAATGAATTTCTGTTGTTCTTTAAATGCTTTTAATTGGTGTTGACGTCGCTCTTCTCTCAGTTGCAAGTAATGCGAATAATTCGCTTTATAATTATAAATCCGCCCCATTGTCACCTCAATGGTTCGATTGGTAATATTGTCAATAAACGCTCTATCGTGAGAAATGACTAAAACCGCCTTTGCTTTTTCCGTTAAAAATTTTTCTAGCCAAATGACAGATTCGATGTCAATGTGATTCGTCGGCTCATCTAATAAAATCAAATCGGGTTGTTGTAATAAAATTTTCGCCAATTCAATCCGCATTCGCCAACCACCACTGAATTCACTGGTTGGTCGTTGAAAATCTGCCCGTTTAAATCCTAAACCTAATAAAGCCTTTTCTACTTCTGCATCATAATTGATTTCTTCAATCGAATAATATATCTCTCCAAGGTCGGTGACTTGATTGATAATTTCTGCATATTCCGCCGATTCATAATCTGTTCTGGTTTCCAATTCTTTATTCAAACGCGCCATTTCGTCCCGCATCTGAAATATCTTCACAAATGCTTTAGCCGCTTCTTCAAAAACAGTACAATCATCTTCGGTCAATAAGTGCTGCGGTAAGTAAGCTATTACCGCATCTTTTGGAAATTGAACACTCCCTTTGGTCGGTTTATCTATCCCTGCGATAATTTTCATCATCGTGGATTTTCCTGCTCCATTTTTGCCCATTAAGGCAATTTTGTCTTCTGGATTAATCACAAAAGAAACGCCCTTAAAAAGGGTGTGTCCGCTAAATTGTACCGCTATATCGTTGACTGAAATCATGTATTTTATGCTATTTTTAATTGAAGTCGCAAAAGTAATAAAAAGCAGGAAGTTTGTACGGGTTTGCGAGTTGCGGGTTGCGGATTGCGAGTTGGTACACTAAAGTTGGTAGATAATAAATTTAAAATCTTCATAAGGGTAAGTAGGCATTTTTAGCATCTTCCTTTTGATTACCCATTTTCAAGAAAAATCATTAAAATCATTCAGTTATGAAAAATTTGCATCGTGGAATGCTATTGGCTTTGCTATGTTTGAGTATAAGTTTATCCAATTGTTATCAAACTAAAAGTCTTTTTGATGGCGTCCTTACGCCAAATTGTAAACAATTTTCCATTGGATCTATTTGCTTTCACAATCCTTACGGAAAAACAGCAAAAGTAGAAATCAAAAATTCTAAAATGGAAGTCTATGCTTTTTCAACCATTTGTATGGATCTATATGAAGGGGAATATGAATATAAGGTAAAAAATGACGGCGATAAATGGAAAGCGGATGTGGATATTCGTTCTTGTCGAGAAGAGAAGATTGAATTGAAGAAATGTGAGGATTGTTAAACGAGTTACCAGTTGCGAGTTACAAAACAGGCAACTGGTAACTGGTAATTCACCTAGGATCCAGCGACAGCAGCGCCTTCAATACTTTCCAATTCTTTTACCATTTGTGTTGGTTTTTTAAATCCAGGAGAGACTTTAACTTTGTTTAAATCCTCATCCAAATAAACGATTGTCGGATAAGCCGTTTTACCATCTAATAGAAAATAGGCGAGCGTATTAATTCCTCTTCTTCCAGCATTTACAAATTTGAAATCTTTACCTTGGAACGTAATATTCTCCTTAGATTCTGCATCAAATTTAATGGCATAAAAATGCGTATTCAAATATTCAATGACGGCTGGATCAGTAAAAGTTTCTTTGTCCATTACTTTACACCAATGACACCAACTTGTGTAAATGTCGATGGCAAATTTCTTTTTATTAGTTTTATTTAACTCGACCGCTTCTGCTAAAGTATACCACTTTATTTTAGTATTATCTACCGTATGTTTTGCAGGATTTACCATGGTAAAGGCATAAATACTTCCGAGAATTAATAAAGTTAAGCCTGCTAATAAAATTGACTTTTTGCTCATGATCTATTTTTTTTAGTTTAGAGATAATAATTATTCTAATTCGTTTTATACCCTTCTCAAACAGTTCAATAATCAATATAGCTATATTTTTTCTATAAAATCCATTAATATTGTCCTAAAAATTACATTATGAAATTGGAGTCTATTTTTTAGAGTACCCTACAAAAGTAAGTGCTAAAAGTCAATAAAACCGTAATTATTAGATGGATTTGAGGTGGATAATAGGTACTAAAAAGGAACTAGACCCTATTTTTCAAGTAATAAAGGAGACTAAGATCTAAAATTTTCCTAGAAATCTCTCAACTTTTCTGACATAAAATCGTATCATTTGGTCAACTTGTCTAGTGCTTCTTTTTTAGGTATTAACTTTTTATTCACCCAATTATAAGACTAAGCTTAATATTTTTGTGTAAAAACTAGCTAATAAATAGACTGAATTCCTAAACGGTTCGTTTTTTGTAAATAGACAAGTAAACTAGTATCCAAAATAGCCAACTTTTCAAATATTTATTGAGTAACGTAATAGTCGCTTTTTTACAATAGTAATTATAATTAGGTGCTATTTGAAAATTCCCATAGTTTGTCTGATAGTTTAGTAATTATTCCTACATATAACGAAAAAGAAAATATTGCCAATATTATTAAGGCAGTTTTTTCTTTGGATTTTCCTTTTCATGTCTTGATTGTGGATGATGGTTCGCCCGATGGTACCGCCAAGATTGTAAAAGAAATGCAGCTACAATATCCTAATTCACTTTACCTTATTGAACGTCAGGGTAAATTGGGGCTGGGCACCGCCTATATTCGAGGCTTTAGATTTGGCATAGAAAAAAAATATGACTTTATCTGTGAGATGGATGCGGATTTCTCTCACCCGCCTAAAAAATTAATAGAACTAAGAGCTGCTTGTATTGACCAAAATAAAGATGTAGCAATTGGTTCTAGATATGTTAAGGGTGGGAAATGCGTCAATTGGCCTTGGGATAGATTAATCCTTTCCTACGGTGCTTCTTGGTATGTTAAGCTCATTACTTGGATGATGGTAAATGACCCAACAGCTGGGTTTGTTTGTTATCGTCGAAAAGTACTGGAAACTTTAGATTTAGATAAAATTCATTTTATAGGATATGCTTTTCAAATAGAAATGAAATATTCTGCTAGTACATTAGGTTTCAAAATAGTGGAAGTACCCATCACTTTTACAGATAGAATTGAAGGTGTTTCTAAAATGTCAGGTGGCATTATCAAAGAAGCTGTTTTTGGAGTCATAAAAATGCGTTGGTTTAGTTTCTTTAATTCTTACAAAAAAAAAGAGCAACCTAAAGTAGTTGCTCATCCTGTCCGTACTTCTAAGACGGTATAAAAGTAGTTGTTTAAATCATGGTGATTTTAAAAATCACCATGATTTAAATAAATTGCTATTGAATGCTAATCATTTCTACGGTAAAAATTAAAGCAGAAAAAGGCGCAATCTGTGGAGGAGAACCTCTTTCTCCATAAGCCAAATCGTAAGGAATATACAATTTCCATTTAGCACCAGTTTCCATTAACTGCAATCCTTCTACCCAACCTTGAATAACTTGAGTTACCCCAAAAGTAGCAGGATTTCCTCGCTTATAAGAACTGTCAAATACGGTACCGTCAATTAACGTACCTTCGTAATGAACCGTTACTTTTTGACTAGAAGTAGGTTTTGCACCAGCTCCAGCAGTTAAGACTTCATACTGTAATCCACTAGGTAAAACAGTTACTTCTGGTCTTTTTGCATTTTCTGCTAAAAAAGTCTTACCAGCTGCAATTTTATCCGCATTCAATTTTTCAGCTTGCTTTTGCATGTACTGCTGAAAAATCATATTTGCCTGTTCAGGGCTAATTTTCAAAGCATTGCCTTCAAAAATGTCGGTAATGGCGGCAGTCATAGATGGTGCGTCAATACTTTCGACACCTTGGCTTTTTAAGTTTTTGGCGATTAAGACGCCAACACTGTAACTTACTGAATCCATATTATTAGTTAAATTTTGGGCGCAAAGAGACGAAATTAATAGCGCAAAGAAGAATAATAATGGTACTTTTTTCATAATTAGTTTAGCTCGCTAAATTTTAGTTAGTGATTTGCTTTAAACCATTGAACGCCCAAAGCATTTTGATTGAATTTATTTGATAAAGGAATGTCAATGAAAAAGAAGGGGTTTATTCAATTATGTGCCCACAAAGGTAGGAGAAAATAAGGTATTTGTAAATTAAGGAATGGTTAAAGTTAAAAATGAAAACAATTCCATCTGCTCCTCTATCGCTACTCCCTAAAAAGGTTCCACTTCCATTTCAAAATCCGCTGCCAAATTAATTGGAGTCGGACACCATATGGCATCCAAAGTCCAAGTTTGATTACTCGTTAACTGATAACAATTATTTGCCAATTTAGCAGCAATTCTCCCTTTCCTAAATCTAATTTTCGCTAAAGAAACTTCTTCTTGCTGAGCAATTCCAGTATGGTAAAAACAACTACAATTAAGGAGGAATAAAAAACGTGTTCGTACAGTCATTATTATTTAATTTGGAAATCAAAACAATACATCTTCAAATACTTGTATATACATTAACATTTAACCATTAGTTAATTACACATATTTTTTTTAACATTTTTGTTTATATTCATAAAAAAATAAAAATATTTACTATATTTGTAACAGTCTTATAATAAATAAATCGTCCACAATACTTCTAACAAATCTTGTTACAACAAGTTAAAATATAAAGATTGCTTTTCACTTTATAAGGAAAGCTTATCTAAAGATTGGCCTTTAATGATTCTCTCTATTGCGGCAGCGCTTCTTCTGAAGTCGCTGCCTTTTTAATGTCAGCAATTTTGTTTAATTTTCTTAATTTTTTCGACTAAATCATTAAAGAATGATACAATTCACTACCTCTAATAGTCAAAAAGAGATTCAACAGATTCTAGACTTGCAGGCAATTAATCTCCCTAAAAACATTAGTGAAACAGAGGCAAAAGAACAAGGTTTCGTAACCGTACATCATGATTTTGAAATTCTGTCAGCTATGAATGACAAATTTCCGCATGTTATTGCTAAAGATAATAATAAAATAATAGGCTATACCTTGGTCATGCTTCCTGAATTTGGCAATAAAATACCAGTTCTTGTTCCACTTTTTGATAAAATCAATCAACTTTCTTATAACGGAGATGAACTAAATAAGACATCTTATTTTGTCATGGGGCAAGTCTGTGTCGATAAACAATATAGAGGAAAAGGTGTTTTTGCTGGTTTATATCAACAAATGAAAACCGAAATGTCACCACATTTTAAATATATCATTACAGAAATTGCTACTAGAAACACCCGCTCTATGCGAGCACATGAAAAAGTAGGTTTTGAAACCATTCATACCTTTTCTACACCTGAAGAAGAATGGGCGATTGTGGCTTGGAATTGGCAATAAATAAAATTGAAAAGTGAAAATTAAAAATTTAAAATTGAAAAGTGTTTCACTTTTCACTAGGTTACTACAATTAGCTGCTTTTACCGTTTTGTTAGGAAGGGCTTGGCAACATTTATACTGGGATGCGCCTTTTCGTGCCTTCTTATGGGATGAAAAATTACTAAGTGGTTTGGTCGAACAATTTTCGACGATGGACTGGGAAACCTATATCACTAGTATGGAAGTGGATAATGCTATCGGAAATAGTATCAAAGTATTTGGTGTTTTCTATCTATTATCTGCTATTTTGGTCTTATTTATCCATAAGCTCCCTCGTTTTTTTCATCACTTTTTACTCCTCAGTTCATTTGCTTTGATTTCCCTAGCATTACTCTACTGCAAAGAACGCTTTTTTAGTATAGGGCAATTTTTTGAATACACCTTGCAGTTTGGTAGTCCTTTCTTTTTATGGTGGTGGATTCGTCAAGAAAATCCAATCACTATTTTACCTACATTTATTTTAGTTTTAAAAATTGCGATTGCCTTCACTTTTACTTGTCATGGTTTATATGCCATCGGCTACTACCCTGTTCCCGTTCAATTTATGGAAATGACAATGAATATTTTAGGGATTAATGAGGAATTAGCTAAAACGTTCTTAACCACTGCGGGGATTTTAGATTTCGCTGTTGCCATCGGCATTTTCCTTCCTTGGAAATGGGCTCGCTTCTTTTTATTGTATGCTGTTTTATGGGGATTTGGAACGACGATTGCGCGAGTTTGGGCGAATTTTAATTGGGGTTGGTTGGATTATGTCCTCCTTCAATGGTTACATGAATCGGTGATGCGGATGCCGCATTTTTTGATTCCTTTGGCGGTTTTGGTTGGTCAGTCTTTTTACCAACGGCAACTAAATACAAGTTGAGGGAGTGAAGGATTTACGACTCGGGAGAGTCGTGTTACTTCTATATCGCAACGGTAATCTGTAACACGACTCTCCCGAGTCGTAAATCCTTAAATCCTTCATTAATTCAATCCTTGTACTTAATTATGGAATCATTTACTTTCTAACAACGTTAAGGATAAAATTAATTTCAAAGCCTACTTCTATTTGTCCTGTTTAAGGATAATTAATAGGTTGGTCTAAGTATCAAAAAATACTATCTTCGCACTTTATTCTAAAATTGCTCGTCAATATTTTTTTTTAGGTCTTTTCAGATAAAAATCTAATCAAAATTAGGAATAAAATAATTACAAAACACAAAAAATGTATCCATGAAATTAGCCGCCAGATACAATTCCAAAGAGACAGAAGCAAAGTGGTACCCCCATTGGATGGAGAAAAAATACTTTGCCTCCAAACCTGACGATAGAGAAGCTTTTTCCGTTGTTATCCCACCACCTAATGTAACGGGGGTCTTACACATGGGTCACATGTTGAATAATACCATTCAAGATATTTTAATTAGAAAAGCTAGATTGGATGGCAAAAATGCTTGCTGGGTACCCGGTACGGATCATGCTTCTATTGCTACGGAGGCTAAAGTCGTTAGAAAATTAAGAGCGCAAGGCATCAAAAAAGGGGACTTGTCCAGAGAAGAGTTCTTGAAGCATGCTTGGGATTGGACAGACGAATATGGTGGTAAAATTTTATTACAACTAAGAAAACTAGGGGCTTCTTGTGATTGGGACAGAACGGCTTTCACAATGGATGATACTCGGTCTAAGCAAGTTATCCAAGTTTTTGTTGACTTATATAATAAAGGAAAATTATACCGTGGTCTGCGAATGGTCAATTGGGATCCAGAGGCACAAACGGTATTATCTAATGAAGAAGTAATTCACGGAGACGAAGATTCTTTTTTATATCATTTACGGTATAAGATTGACCATGGTGGCGAAGAATCATTAGAATTGGCTCGATTGGCTAGGCAAATCAAGCAAGTAAAAAGAACAGTTGCTAGTTATAAACCATTATCAAACGGTAGAGGCGTTTACAATAAATCAACTTATAACTCCTTTCGGAATCAGTTAGCCAAATTAGAAAAGGAATACGCTGAAAAAGAAGCAGCATATAACTGGTTAACTATTGCTACTAAGCGACCAGAAACCATTATGGGCGATACGGCAATTGCGGTTCATCCAGATGACCCTAGATATGCGCATTTAAAAGGCAAACGAGCGATTGTTCCTTTGATTGGTCGCTCCGTACCGATTATTTTTGATGATTATGTGGACATGGAATTTGGAACAGGTGCTTTGAAAGTTACCCCAGCCCATGACCCGAATGATTATGAAATTGGCCTACGACATAAATTAGAAGTCATTGATACCATTGCCGATAATGGAACGCTGAATGAAAAAGCGCAAATCCATATTGGTAAAGACCGTTTTGAGGCTAGAGATTTAGTAAAAGCTGATTTGGAAGCAGCAGGAAATTTGGTTCGTTTAGAACCTTATCAAAGTAGTATTGGTCGGTCTGAACGTACAGGTGCGGTAGTTGAACCAAAGCTGTCTTTACAATGGTATGTGGATATGAAGCAAATTGCTGCGCCTGCATTGGATGCAGTAATGACGGATGAAATAGAATTTTTTCCAAAAAAATATAAAAATACGTACCGTCATTGGATGGATAACATCCGTGATTGGTGTATTTCTCGTCAATTGTGGTGGGGACATCAGATTCCTGCGTGGTATTACAATGGGGAAGTTTTTGTAGGTACAACCGCAGCAGACGCCTTGAAGTTAGCTCAAGAAAAATTTGGGAATCAAGTTACTTTGGCTGACTTAAAGCAAGACGAAGATGTATTAGATACTTGGTTTTCGTCGTGGCTATGGCCTTTTAGTGTTTTTGATGGCTTAGAAGCAGGCGGAGAAGTAGATTATTATTACCCAACGAGTGTACTAGTTACTGGTTGGGACATTATTTTCCTTTGGGTTGCCCGAATGGCTATGGCAGGTTATGAGTGGAAAGGAACACTTCCATTCAAACATGTTTACTTCACAGGCATGGTAAGAGACCCTCAAGGACGGAAGATGAGTAAGTCCCTTGGAAACTCTCCTGATGCTTTGAAATTAATTGAAGATTATGGAGCGGATGGAGTTCGATTTGGAATGATGTCTTGTTCTCCTGCGGGTGGAGATTTGTTGTTTGATACAAAGTTATGTGAGCAAGGTGCTGCGTTTAGTAATAAAATGTGGCAAGCCTTAAGACTGATAAAAGGCTGGGAAATTTCGGAACAACCTGTTACGGAAGATTTAGGGAAAGTGAATGCCTTAGCTGCCAAATGGTTAGACCAGCGACTATCTCAAATTTTATTGGAGACAGATAGTAATTTTACCGAATATCGACTTTCAGAAGTAACGATGGATTTATATAAATTCATTTTTGGTGATTTCTGTGGATGGTATTTAGAAATTATTAAACCTCCTTACGGTTCTCCAATTGACCGAGCAAGTTATAATCAAGCTATTGAATTCTTTGAGCAATTGATGACGATGTTGCATCCAATTATGCCCTTCGTAACAGAAGAAATATGGCATCAATTAAAAGAAAGAAAAGACGGAGAAGATTGTATTGCTAGTCAATATCCAAAAGCAGGCAATATAGATGCGGTCTTTTTAAAGAATTTCGAAACAGTTAAAGATACGATTTCTAAAATTCGGGAAATTCGTCAGAAGAATCAGTTGAAAAGTTACGAGCCATTAAAAACGTTTGTGCAAGCAAGTGAAAGTGCGACGACCTTTTTTGAAATAGCTGGCATGAAAGAATTGCTACAAAAAATGGCCGCCTTAGAAAGTCTAACTTTCACTACAGAAGAACCTGCTAATACCGTTAATTTTATTTCTGGTACCGAGAAATTCTATGTGGAATTAAACTTAACGATTGATGTGGAGGCAGAAAAAGAACGAATTACCAAAGAATTGGAATATACAAAAGGCTTCTTGATTTCTGTAGATAAGAAATTGAGCAATGAGCGTTTTGTAAATAATGCCCCTGCAAAAGTGGTAGAAAATGAGCGCAATAAACAAGCGGATGCCGTTGCTAAAATCGCCATTTTAGAAGAGAGTTTGACAAAACTGAATTAGCATCTGAGGCAAAATTGTGACAGAACAAAGTGGTTAAAGGACTAGGTTCTATTATAAAATGATTGAATCAAGTTATTTTTTCGTCCATAAGAAGCTAGTTTTATAACTTTTTTTGCATTTCTAATAAGAAAATGGCAAATGTTCGCTGTAAAAAAAAGTTTAATATGGCAAGAATTCGTATAAAATGGTACTTTTGCGCACCGTTTGCCAATAGGCAATGTTTTTTGACTATATAATCACTAATCAACTAATACTAAATATTTAAAATTCATAACAATATGAGCGGAGAAAAAATCACCCTTTCGAGAAGAGGGAAGTTACAAGTTCCAGTTAATCCAATTATTCCATTCATCGAAGGTGATGGAATTGGTCCAGATATCTGGGCATCAGCCGTAAGAGTATTTGATGCAGCGGTAGAAAAAGCTTACGATGGCAAAAGAAAAATTCATTGGAAAGAAGTTTTTGCTGGTGAGAAAGCAAATGCAAGAAACGAAGGGGATTGGTTACCAAAAGAAACAACAGATACAATTGCTGAACATTTAGTAGCAATTAAAGGGCCTTTAACTACGCCAGTTGGTGGTGGTTTCCGTTCTTTGAACGTGGCTATTCGTCAGATTTTGGATTTATACGCTTGTGTTAGACCAGTAAAATGGTATAAAGGTGTACCAAGTCCAGTAAAGCAGCCTAAGTTAGTAGATATGTGTATTTTCAGAGAAAATACAGAAGATATTTATGCAGGTATTGAATATTTACACGGTACGGAGGAGAATGATAAAATGAAGGCTTTCTTATTGGACGAGATGGGTGTAACAGGAATTCGTTTCCCTGATACGGTGTCTCTTGGTGTTAAGCCAGTTTCTAAAGAAGGTACAGAAAGATTGGTCAAAGCAGCGATTGATTATGCTATTGCTAAGAAAAGAAAGTCTGTTACTTTAGTACACAAGGGGAACATTATGAAGTTCACCGAAGGTATGTTCAAGAAATGGGGATATGATTTAGCAAAAAGTGCTTATGGTGCAGAAGATTTAGACGGTGGCCCTTGGCAAGTAATTAAGAAAGGTACGCAAGAAATCATTGTAAAAGATGTGATTGCAGATGCTTTCTTACAGCAAATCTTATTAAGACCTGCTGAATATGATGTAATTGCTACGTTGAACTTAAACGGAGATTATATTTCTGATGCCTTAGCTGCGGCTGTTGGTGGTATCGGAATCGCTCCAGGGGCAAATATCAATTATCAAACTGGTATAGGGGTATTTGAAGCAACACATGGTACTGCACCTAAATATGCTGGACAGGATAAAGTAAATCCAAGTTCTGTGATTCTTTCTGGTGTAATGATGTTTGATTACATTGGTTGGAAGAAAGTAGGAATCATTATCGAAAAAGGAATGAAAGCGGCTATCAAAAAGAAAACCGTTACTTACGATTTCGAAAGATTAATGAAGGGCGCTACCCTATTGAAGTGTTCTGAATTTGGGGATGCTATTATCGCTAATATGTAAAATCTGAGAAGTCTGCTGTCAGACCATCATCTTCGATGATTGTCAGAAGTCAGATTGCTCTAATTATAATACAATTAAAAGCCCATTCGGATTTATTTTCGGATGGGCTTTTTATATAAATCAATCTAAAATTACCCTTATCAATTAATTACCCAAGGCCCACCTTGTATCTTATATTTCCGTTTCCTAGCAGACCATATTATAGTCCCTCCTAAACTTAGACCAATTACCCCTGCGCTGAATCTAAATTTAGGGCTAATGAAAGATGATTTATCTACGAAACTGCTAACAGTACTCAATACTGAAGGAATAGCTATAATATAACCTATCATGGAAATAAAATCTTTTCCTGCTGACCGTTTTGGTTTAATATATAATATATTGTTGATGGGTATTTGTGGCACAAAATTCTGTTGATAATCCTTATTCTTATTATAATAGACAGGTATTGTCATCGGACTTATCTTGATAAAATCAGTTGTCTTTCCTTCCAAGATTCCTTTTGTGACCACTAATTGACCATTGGAAAAATGGGAAATTTTAATTACCTTTCCTTTATTGATTTGCCAGTTCTTTTTAGGTTTATCTTTATTTATTAAGACCAATCCAGACTGTTGATACTGAGTGCCGTGCTTTATTTTAAGGTATTTCCCCTTTTTTAAAACGACTTTCCTAAAAGGTTCTTTTTGTTTAATTAATAATATTCCAGCCTGTTGAGCATACCCAAAAGTGCATTGGAAAAAGCATAGTCCTAAAATCCATTTTATGTTTTTGATTTTCATTCTAAGTTATTTTTATCCGATAAGTTGTAAAATCTATATAAATCGACCAATTTTTTAGGAATCTAAATAATAAATAACGTTCTTTGAAAGGCACTCCTTTTCTTTTGCAATAAAGATAAATCACCCTTTTATTCAATCCTATTTTAAATGCTTAGTAGGTCTCAAAAAGGGCTAAAGGGGCAATTGGGAAGGCCATAGGGTTTATTGGGAAAATTAGTAACTTCGCACATTAGCTGACCATAGTTTCAAAACATACTTCTCCAATTTTATTAAGAACCTATAAATGAGAAATTTCTTTTCCATAGCTATCTTATTTTTCCTTTTTGCTTGTACCCAAGAAAAGCAAGCTCCTACTCTATTCAACTTACTACCAGCCGAAAAAACAGGCATCACTTTTAGTAATGACCTCACTTATTTGGACGATTTCAATCCTTATATTTTCAAAAACTTCTTTAATGGCGGCGGTGTTGCTATCGGTGATTTGGATAAAGATGGACTGGCAGATTTATTCTTCTGCGGGAATATGGTCGATAATAAATTATACCTCAATAAAGGTGATTTTAAATTTGAGGACATTACAGCCAACGCAGGGGTAGCCTCTAAAAATGTTTGGTCAAGTGGCGTAAGTTTTGCGGATGTAAATGGCGATGGTTGGTTAGATATTTATGTTTGTAAATCGGGTAAACCAGGCGGCGAATTGCGCTATAATGAATTATTTATCAGTCAAGGACTCGATGAAAACGGACAATTACAATTCAAAGAGCAGGCAGCAGCTTACGGTATAGCCGATGAGGGATTATCTGCCCATGCTGCCTTTTTTGATTATGATAAAGATGGGGATTTGGATATGTATTTATTGAATAATTCACTGCGCCCTGTTGGTGGTTTTGATATTCGACCGGGATTGCGAGAAATTAGAGACCCTTTTGGTGGAAATAAATTGTATCGGAATGAGTTGATTAACGAAAGTGCTTCCAAAACTCCAAGTTCTGGAAGCACTAAACACCCAACTTTCACCGACGTTTCCGAAGAAGCAGGCATTTACGGCAGCAATATCGGCTACGGCTTAGGCATAACGATTGGCGATGTGAATAAAGATGGTTGGCAAGACCTTCATATTTCCAATGATTTTTTCGAAAGAGATTACCTTTACATCAATCAACAAGATGGCACGTTTAAAGAAGATTTAGTCAATCAAATCAATGAGATTAGTGCTGGCTCCATGGGCGCAGATATGGCGGATATCAATAATGATGGTTACCCAGAAATTTTTGTGACCGATATGTTGCCCGAAACAGAAGACCGCTATAAATCTAAAATGACTTTTGAGAATTGGGATAAATATCAACTAAATGTCAAAAATGGATACCACCATCAATTCACCAGAAATGTACTGCAATTAAATAATAAAAACGGTACGTTTAGCGAAATTGGTCGATTGGCAGGTGTCCACGCAACGGATTGGAGTTGGAGTGCTTTATTAGCAGATTTGAATAATGATGGGTATAAAGATATTTATGTCACCAATGGCATTTATCAAGATTTAATGGATCAGGATTATATTAATTATTATTCCAATGACCCTAAAATTATTGGTGCGATTCGAAATCGAGAAGAAGGGGCAATTCTTCGGCTAATCGAAAAAATGCCTTCTGAACCCATTCCCAATTATGTATTTGAAAATAATAAAGACCTAACTTTTTCTAAAAAAACACTCGAATGGGGATTGGCGACACCGAGTTTTTCTAATGGGGCAGCTTATGGAGATTTAGACAATGATGGTGATTTAGATTTAGTGGTGAATAATGTAAATATGCCTGCTTTTGTTTATCAAAATAAAGCGGATACCTTATTACAAAACAATTATCTAAGTCTACAACTAATCGGCCAAGGTGCGAATACAAAAGCCTTAGGGGCGCAAGTCACCATTACAGCAGGGGAACAGCTTTTTTATCAAGAGTTGGTCACTAGCAAGGGGTTTCAATCATCTGTAGATGATAAATTACATTTTGGATTAGGGGCTTTGAAAAAAGTAGACCAACTATTCATACAATGGCCTGATGGCACAACTAGTCTTGTGAAAGATATTGTAACCAATCAATTACTCACTTTTGACCAAAAGGAAGCGGTTGCAGATTATCAATCACCCCTTGCCCTTTCTCAAGCACCAATATTGCAAAGAGTAACCGATAATCCACCTATTGACTTCCAACATCAGGAAAATACTTATAGCGATTTTAATAGAGATCGCTTACTATATCAAATGGTCTCTGCCGAAGGACCTAAAATAGCCAAAGGAGATATAAATGGAGATGGTTTAGAAGATATATTTATTGGAGGTGCAAAAGGACAAGCAGGCGCTTTATTCGTCCAACAATCTGATGGACAATTTGTACCTACCAACGAAATTCTTTTTTCCAAAAGTAAACAATCAGAAGATACAGATGCCCTATTTTTTGATGCGGATGGAGATGATGATTTAGACTTATATGTAGCTAGAGGAAGCAACGAATTTACAGGATTAAATCCCGCATTAATTGACCGACTTTACATAAATGATGGGCAGGGTAACTTTAGGCAATCTCCTCAAAATTTACCCATAAAAAGTAAGACAGACGCTAGTTCTTGCGTCCGAGCTGCCGATTTTGACCAAGATGGGGACTTAGACCTTTTTGTTGGGGTACGATTAAAAGCTGGTGTTTATGGCATTCCAGTAAGTAGCTACTTATTAGAAAATGACGGCAAAGGCAATTTTAAGAACGTCAGCGAATCAAAAGCCCCTGACTTAAATCAAATTGGCATGGTCACAGACGCTATTTGGGCAGATACCGATGGAGATAAAGACCAAGATTTAGTAATAGTTGGTGATTGGATGCCCATCAAAATCTTAGAAAACCAAAACGGTATCCTCACTCATCACTCCTCACTCCTCACTCCTCAATCAAGTAACGGTTTTTGGAATTGTATAAAGGCAGGAGACTTTAACCAAGATGGGGCTATAGATTTTGTCATCGGTAATCATGGGCAAAATACTAGATTTAAAGCGGCTAAAACAACACCGATTACCATGCATGTAAATGATTTTGATAAAAATAGAAGTGCAGAACAAATCATTTCTGTTTATAATAATGGGCAGGCTTATCCGATGGCTTTGCGACATGATTTGGTGATGCAATTACCCACATTAAAGAAAAAATACTTGCATTATGCAGATTATAAAGGGCAATCAATCGAGGCTATTTTTGATGAAAAACAACTAAGAACTGCCGCTAAATCCACTGTTTACACCACCCAAACTAGTTTGGCGATGAATAATGGAGATGGTACTTATTCTTTAAAAGCCTTGCCAATCGAGGCACAATTAGCCCCCATTTATGCCATTTTGGTAGAAGATTTAGATAAGGATGGTCTTTTAGATATTTTACTAGGCGGTAATTTTTATCGGTCTAAGCCAGAAGTTGGGATATATGATGGCAGTTATGGCCTATTATTGAAAGGAAATGGGCAGGGGGCATTTCAGGCTTTAACACCTCAGGAATCAGGTTTTTCTTTAAAGGGAGAAATTAGAGATTTCACCTCCATAAATATTGGCAAGGAAGCTTCTATTCTTGTTGCTCGGAATAATAAAAAAGTAGCGCTATTTAGATATAGTTTAAAGAACAGAGAGTAGAGATATCATAATGGCAATCGCACGAATACCATGTTAGGAAAGAAGTTGTAATTTTCCGTTTTTTTACATAAAAACGGAAGATGTTACAAGATACTGTTTTAGCAGAGCATATAAAGGTTCATTTTGGCAATATGGA
>Ga0208544_10001191_pt1 | contig 18476 bp, 19 predicted proteins | sample DEB08_DNA_9_FD_184526 | JGI IMG/M metagenome (GOLD analysis project Ga0208544, IMG submission 184526) | Aqueous microbial communities from the Delaware River and Bay under freshwater to marine salinity gradient to study organic matter... | ecosystem: Environmental > Aquatic > Marine > Coastal ... | reverse complement strand
GCACCCCCGCCGCGTCCAAGCTTGCCCGGTAATGCGACACGTTTTCATAGGCATGCGCCAGCGACCATTTCATCCGCTCCAGTTGCAGCGCGGTAATCTCATCACGGCTGGCAATCTCGATTGGATCCAGATCGGCGCGGTTCGGGGTCCGGTCCTCCATCATGTCTCCTCGGGGAAATGTGTGCCCGATATCTGGCGCGATGCACCTCGAAACAGCGCCACCTGCCGTCCGTCTCCGCCTGTCACAACCACATCTGTCAGGCCTGAACGGCCTGACAGAGCCACTTCGACAGCTTCCGCAACCAATGTCTCACCCAATTGGCCGGGGCTCAGGTAGCTGATCGAATTGTGCTGTGCGACCGCCACCTTGTTGTGGGAATTGCACGCAAAGGCAAAAGCGCTATCCGCCAGGGTGAAGATCACCCCACCATGGCAAATGCCGTGGCCGTTCAGATGGTCGCCCCGAACCTCCAGACTGATCCGGGCGGTTCCGGGCCCCACATCGTCCAGACGCAAGCCGACCCACTTGGATGCTGCATCGCTGCTCCACATCGCCGCCGCAGACAGGCGTGCGCGCTCTTCTGGTGTCATTGTCGTCCTCCGTTGGTGCAAAGCTTGACGCAAAGCCGACCGATCGGTCAAGACTGTCGAACAACGAGAGGTATCTTGATGCTGGAACTGCAATCCTATGCGGCTGGTCAGTGGATCGCGCCCGACAATAGCGCCCGCCTGATGTATTCCGCCGTAACTGGCCTGCCGATCGCGCGCGGCGGTGCAGACTTGGATACCGCGGCAATGATCACCCATGCCGTCCAGAATGGTGGGGCGGCGTTGCGCGCCCTGACGTTTCATGACCGCGCCGGTTTGCTCAAATCGCTGGCGCAGTATCTTGATGGCCGGAAAGAGGAGCTTTACGCGCTCAACCCCCTGACCGGCGCCACCCGTGCCGATGGCCGGATCGATATCGACGGGGGGATCGGAACGCTTTTTGTCTTCGCCTCAAAGGGGCGGCGGGACATGCCCGAGGGGCAGATCTACCTTGATGGCGAGGTGGAACGCCTCAGCCGCAGGGGCACGTTCCTTGGCCAACACGTGGCAGTGCCGTTGCACGGCGTTGCCGTCCATATCAACGCGTATAACTTTCCTGTCTGGGGCATGCTGGAAAAGCTGGGCCCGGCGATCTTGGCGGGCATGCCTTGCATCGTCAAACCCGCAACAGCGACCGCCTATCTGGCTGAATCCGCGTTTCGCATGATCATGGACTCGGGCCTGTTGCCCGAAGGTGCGGTGCAGTTGATTGTCGGCGGCACTGGCGACCTGCTGGACCGTCTTGGTCCGCAGGATGTCGTCAGCTTCACCGGCTCTGCTGCAACTGCTTTTGCGCTGCGCTCGAACCCGCGCTTGATCCGTCAAAGCACACGGTTCATCGCCGAACAAGACAGCCTGAACGCCACTGTGCTTGGCCCCGACGTCACGCCCGACACCCCTGAGTTTGACCTGTTCATCAAGGAAGCCGCCCAAGAGATGACGACCAAGGCCGGGCAGAAATGCACGGCAATCCGCCGGATCATTGTCCCAATGGCCTTGTTAGAGGCTGTTTCTGATGCGCTTGTCGCGCGTTTGGCACGAACCCGCATCGGCGACCCCGCGTTGGAAACGACCCGTATGGGCGCACTGGTCGGCTTCGATCACCGCGCCGATGTGCAGGCCCGCATGGCGGAACTGGCAAGCGAGGCGACGTGTATCTTTGACGGGCGGGGCATGGCCATCGAGGCGGAAACCCCCGATCATGGCGCATTCCAAAAACCGGCACTATACCGCTGTTTAGATCCTGTATTGGCGCAAAATATCCACATGGTGGAGGCGTTCGGCCCCGTCGCGACGATCATGCCATACAGCGATATCAAGCAGGCCGCCGAAATCGCCAACCGGGGTGGCGGCAGTCTTGTCGCCTCGGTCATCACGCATGACCCGGCGGTTGCCAGATCGATGGTGCAGGCCTCAGGCCCGTGGCACGGGCGGATCTACATCAACGACCGCGACAGCATGGGCGAGGCCACCGGCCACGGGTCCCCCTTGCCGCACATGATCCATGGTGGTCCGGGTCGTGCCGGCGGCGGAGAGGAGATGGGCGGTATCCGCGGCGTCATGCATTACATGCAGCGCGTGGCCGTTCAGGGCAGCCCCCGGATGCTGGCCGCCATCACCGACCAATGGCTGCCCGGCGCCCCTGAGATCACGGCGCCCGTGCATCCGTTCCAGCTTGTCTTTGATGACATCCGTATCGGTCAGACGATCAAGACCGCGACCCGACGAATCAGCGTGGAAGATATCGAGCATTTCGCCCGTTTCACCGGCGATACCTTCTATGCCCACATGGATGATGTCGCGGCCAAGGCAAACCCGTTCTTCCCCGGACGGGTGGCTCATGGCTATTTGCTGCTGTCCTTTGCTGCGGGGTTGTTCGTGCAGCCTGATCCGGGCCCAGTTCTGGCCAATACCGGGTTAAACGGCCTGCGCTTTCACAAACCCGTCTGTCCCGGCGACAGTCTTTGGGTCCGCCTGACCGCCAAGCGCAAGACACGCAGGACGACGGAATATGGCGAAGTGCGCTGGAACGTGACGTTATTCAATCAAGACGACGAACAGGTGGCGGAATATGAGCTTTTGACGATGGTCGCATTTTCCCGCTAAATCATCGCCATGAACAGCCTTCTGCAACCTGTCCTTGATGATCACCTGCACGGGCTTGGCCGCCTGCGGGTCTGGTCGCTGATCGTCACTATTCTGGGTGATACCGTTGAAATCAGGGACAAAACCATGCCCACGGCACGCCTGTCGGCGCTGTTGGAACGAATGGGAGTGTCCACTGCGGCGCAGCGGACGGCGCTTTCGCGGCTGGTCAAGGATGGCTGGATCGAGCGCGTGAAATCCGGCAATGACGGGCGTGCGTCGGCCTATCAGTTCACCGCAACGGGGCGGGCTGCGTTTGTTCCCGCCAGCCGGTTGGTTTACGCGCACCCGCGAGCAGGCGACCCGGATCATTGGTTGATTTGCGTATCCGATGCCCCGCGCGGTGTGCCTGTTGCGCCGGGCGTGGGTATCTGGCCCGCCGATTTTGCCCCGGCCAAACGCGGATTGACCATGGTCGGCCATCTTGCCGAGGTCCCGGAAAGCAAGAGAGATCAAGTAGTTGGCGAAGATCACGCGGCCGAGGTGATGGCCCTTGATATGCTGCTCCGCTTTCTCGATCAGACCTTTGCGCCTGATGATGATCTTGACGCGCTGGCGGCCCGGATGGTGCTGATCCATCGTTGGCGACGATATGTTTTGCGCTTTCCCGAAATTCCCCGCGCCATGGCGCCGGATGACTGGCCCGGACATCTTTTGCGCAAGCGTGTTGCCTTGGCGTATTGGTCGCTTGCGGCGGCATCCGACCGCTGGTTGGACGGCACGCCGGAGGGGCTTTGCCGCCTTGGCGCGCCCTATGGTCCGTATTGGGAACGCTTCGGGAACAAAAAATAGGTTACAAAAAATCGTTGAATCGCGTTTTTTTGTAACCTATTTTTGGGGTAAGGCCGTTCTGGGAGGATCGCGGATGTATTCGCAAGGACTGATCGGGGCCACGACAGCCACCGAAGAGACGCCGGAATTCCTTGCCCGTTTCCAGGCGCGCATCGATGCCGAGGAAAAGATAGAGCCCAATGACTCAATGCCCGAAGGGTATCGCCGGACATTGATCCGCCAGATTGGCCAGCACGCGCATTCCGAGATTGTGGGGATGCTGCCAGAAGGCAACTGGATCACCCGCGCGCCGACCTTGAAGCGCAAGGCGGCGCTTTTGGCGAAAGTTCAGGATGAGGGCGGGCATGGCCTTTATCTTTACGCCGCCGCCGAAACGCTTGGCGTGTCGCGTGAGGAAATGACCGAGGAATTGCTGAGCGGGACGGCCAAATATTCGAGTATTTTCAACTATCCCACGCTGTCTTGGGCCGATATCGGGATCGTCGGTTGGCTGGTCGATGGTGCGGCGATCATGAACCAGATCCCGCTTTGCCGGTGTTCTTTTGGCCCCTATGCGCGCGCGATGATTCGCGTCTGCAAGGAGGAGTCGTTTCACCAGCGGCAGGGCTACGAGATCGTGATGACCCTTGCACGCGGCACCGACGCGCAAAAGGCGATGGTGCAAGATGCGTTGAACAGGTGGTGGTGGCCCAGCTTGATGATGTTCGGGCCGCCGGATGCCGAGAGCGCCCATTCCGACCAGTCGATGAAATGGAAGATCAAGCGGTTCACCAATGATGCATTGCGCCAGAAATTCGTCGACGCCACCGTTCCCCAAGCCACGTTTCTGGGCCTGACCATTCCCGACAAGAGCTTGGAATGGAACGCGGAAAAGGGCGGCTATGACCACGGCCCGATCGACTGGGACGCGTTTTGGCGCGTCGTCAAGGGCGGGGGGCAGATGAACGTGGACCGGGTGCGCGACCGCAAGAAGGCTTGGGATGAGGGTGCATGGGTGCGAGAGGCAGCACGGGCGCATGCCGCGAAGCGCGCAGCGCGCAAACTGGCCGCAGAGTAGGGGGCAGGGCTGGGGGCCAACCCCCAGACCCCCGCCATATTTGAAAAGCAAAGATGGGAGCGGCGATGTCTGAAGCGACACCCCTTTGGGAAGTGTTCATCAGGCCCAGAAATGGGCTGGCACACAAGCATGTCGGGTCTTTGCATGCTGCGGATGAGGTTCTGGCGATGCACGCCGCGCGCGATGTATATACGCGACGCGGCGAGGGGACCAGCATCTGGGTGGTTCCAAGCGCTGCGATCACAGCGAGCGATCCTGAGCGCGCCGCCGAGAATTTCGACCCGGCAGGCGACAAGATCTACCGCCACCCCACCTTTTACGACATCCCCGATGATGTGGGGCATATGTGATGCCCTTGCTTGATGAGGTTCTGGCCCTTGCGGATGATCATCTGATTCTGGGGCACCGGATATCGGAATGGTGTGGTCATGCGCCGATGCTGGAGGAGGATCTGGCGCTGCCGAACATGGGTTTGGACCTGATTGGCACCGCGCGGACGCTGTATTCTTATGCGGCGGAGATCGAGGGGAAGGGGCGGACCGAGGATGATCTGGCGTTCCTGAGGGTCGAGCGGGAGTACCGGAACCTGCTGCTGGTCGAACGGCCGAACGGCGATTTCGCCCAAACCATGCTGCGGCAATTGTATTTCGCGGCCTTCATGGAGCCGTTCTGGCGGGCCGCGCTGCAATCTTCCGACCGTGTAATCGCGGGTGTCGCGGGCAAGGCGGCCAAGGAAATGGCCTATCATGTGCGCCATGCCGGCGAATGGGTGATCCGTCTGGGCGATGGCACACAGACGAGCGCGGCGCGAATGCAGGCGGCGGTGCAGGAGTTGCATCGGTTTACCGGGGAATTGTTCGACGGCGCCGGGCCGGAAGGGATCTTGCCCGACCGGGCGGCGATCCGTCCCGAATGGGACCGGGTGATCGCGATGGTTTTCGCCACCGCGCTGTTGCAGGTGCCGGGCGTTCCATTCCCGCAGACGGGTGGGCGACAGGGCCTGCATGGGGAATGCCTTGGCCATCTGCTGGCGGAGATGCAGTATTTGCAGCGCGCTTATCCGGGGGCGGAATGGTAGGCATGCTTGATCAAGCGCGCGCGTGGTCTGCGGCTGCTGCGGTTCTGGACCCGGAAGTGCCCTGCGTCACGGTGGCGGAGTTGGGCATCTTGCGCGAGGTCACGGTGGATGGTGACGTGGCGATTGCAAGGGTTTCGCCCACCTATTCCGGTTGCCCTGCCGTGGTGGCGATCGAACTGGCGATTGAAGCCGCGTTGCGCGACGCCGGGTTTGATGCGCGGGTGGAGCGCGTCTTGTCGCCGCCGTGGACGACCGACTGGATTACGGATGCGGGCCGCGAAAAGCTGAGGGCCTATGGTATCGCGCCGCCGGTCGCCGGATCGGGGAAGATGGCATTGTTCGGTGTGCTGACGGTGTCGTGTCCGCGGTGCGGGTCATCCGCGACCGAGCGGATCAGCGAATTTGGATCGACCGCCTGCAAGGCGCAATACCGCTGCACCGCCTGCGCGGAGCCATTCGACTATTTCAAGTGTATCTGAGAGGGCCGGGCCATGTTTCATGCGTTGACGATATCGGCGGTCCGCCCTGAGGGGTCTGATGCGGTTGCCGTGTCGTTCGACGTGCCCGAAGCGCTGGCCGCGGCCTTTTCCTATCGGCCGGGCCAATACCTGACATTGCGCACTGTGGTGGATGGGCATGACCTGCGCCGCAGCTATTCAATCGCATCGTTGCCCGGCGGGCCGCTGATGGTGGGCGTCAAGCGGGTGGATGGTGGGGCGTTTTCCAATTTCGTCCAAGGGTTGCAGCCCGGGGATACATTGCAGGTCATGCCGCCGGAAGGGCGGTTCACCTGTGATGATGCGGCGCGGATCGTCCTGATCGCCGCCGGGTCGGGCATTACGCCGATGGTGTCCATTGCGGCTGAGGCATTGGCGCGCGGGGCCGAGGTGACGTTGATCTATGGGAACAAGCGAACCGATACGATCATGTTCCGCGAAACCCTTGAGGCGCTGAAGGACCGCCATATGGGGCGCTTCGCCTTGATTCATGTGCTGAGCAGGGAAGCGCAGGACGTGCCGCTGCTGAATGGACGCGTGAATGGCGACAAGATCGCCCAGTTGGCGCTTGTGGGAGCCGTCGACCTTGAAAATACTGATGGCGTGTTCCTGTGCGGCCCGGGTGAGATGATTGACGATGTCGCCGCGCGCCTGCCCGAACTGGGGGTTGCGCCGGAGCTTGTTCATCAGGAACGATTTGTCGTTGCCGGGGAGGGACCTCGTCCGGCGCGGTCCGCAGCGGCAGAGGCGGCAGTTGCCAAGGGTGTGGCCGTTGAAGTGCTGCTGGATGGTACACGCCGAAAATTCAGCATGGAGGCCGGAGACGACAGCGTGCTTGAAGCGGCAGAGCGGCAGGGGATCGAGCTGCCGTATTCATGCCGTGGAGGAATGTGCTGCACCTGCCGCTGCCGGGTTGCCCAAGGAAGCGTGGAAATGGCCGTCAACTATTCGTTGGAGCCATGGGAGTTGGCGGCGGGGTTCGTGCTTGCCTGTCAGGCGCGCCCAACCAGTGACCGCGTCACGCTGGATTTCGACGCGGCCTGAACCGCACACGTCAATGGCGGTAATCCGGTGACAGGGTTTGCGCCATGCCCGTGAACAGGTCAGCCTCGGCTTGGGTGTCGCCCTCTTGTTGCTGGGCGGTCAGTTCGGCAACCTCGTGCGACAGTTCACGCAAAGGCCGGCCCGTTTGCAGGGCAAGGATATAGGTCCGCGCAGCGCGTTCGAAATAATACATGCGCGTGAAGGTCTCGGCGATGGTTTCGCCAATGAACAAGACGCCATGGTTGCCCATGATCATGGTGCGGACCGATGGGTCCTGAAACAAGCGGGCACAACGGGTGCCTTCTTCCTCCAAGGCCAGCCCCCCGTAATCTTCATCGATCACCTGACGATTATAGAACATCGCTGACGACTGATCGATCGGGGGCAGGCGGCTGTCGATGAGGCAGGCCAGCACGGTCGCATAGGTGGAATGGACATGCATTGCACAACGCGCGTGGGGCACGTGGCGGTGCAGGCTGGCGTGCAGACCCCATGCAGTCGGATCCGGGGCGTTGCTGCCTGTCATGCTGTCAGGATCGTTGGCGTCGATCACCCAAAGGTCCGATGCCGTCATCAGCGAGAAGTGTTTCTTGGGATTGATCAGGAATTGCGAACCATCCTGATTCACGGCGAACGAGAAATGGTTGGCCACAGCTTCGTTCATCCCTTCGGCGGCGGTCAGGCGAAAAGCGGCGGCAAGGTCGGCGCGAGCGGTGGCATGGTCCATGGGTGTCATCCTGATGTTGGTTGGAGAATACGGTAACGCCAACCGTTCTGTACGCAAGCATCGTTGCGCTGCCTTGAACGATCCTCGGTAATTCCCGGCTTTGGCCCGTCCCTCACCCCAATGGCGCCTCAATTGGATGGTGAAAGTCAAACCCAGAGAGACGTTTGTAGTTTGTAGGTGGTAACGATGGATAGACTAACAGAGATGGAAGCCTTTGCCACGGTTGTGGACCAAGGCGGATTTACCGACGCTGCCCGGAAGATGGGGATTTCCAAGTCGGCCGTTTCCAAACACGTTTCCAGCCTTGAGTCCCGATTGGGCGCGCGGTTGTTGAACCGCACGACCCGCCGCGTCAGCCCAACAGAGATCGGTCTTGCCTACTATGACCGTGCCCGCCGCGTTCTGAATGACGCTGGCGAGGCCGACGCACTTGTTACATCTATGCAATCGGCACCTTCGGGGTTGCTGCGTGTGTCGGTGGCGACCGATTTCGGGGTCAACCACCTGTCGCCGGTTCTGGGGCAGTTCTTGCATGATTATCCCGACATCAGCGTCAACATGGTGTTGAACAACCGTTATGTGGAACTGATTTCCGAAGGTTTCGACATGGCAATTCGTGTGGGCGAGCTTGAGGATAGCAGCCTGCGCGCCCGCAAGCTTTGCGAAACCCAGAAACGCATGATCGCCGCGCCGAGTTACTTTGAGAAATTTGGCCGACCCGAAAAGATCGACGATCTGAATGATCACAAGCTGCTGCACTATTCCAACCAGTCCAGCGGCAATGTCTGGAAGATCACGGCGCCGTCCGGCGAGAAGCGTCAGGTGCGTACCGCTGGCTGGCTGACCGTGAATGACGGGCAGTCCCTGTTGAACGCCGCGATCGGCGGTCTTGGCATCGCTTATCTGCCCAGCTTTCTGTATGCGGAACCGATGCGCCAGGGGCTGCTGGTCGATGCCATTCCCGAACTTCCTTACGAAACGCAGGGTATCTATGCCGTCTACCCGCCGGGCCGCTACACACAGCCCAAGGTTCGCGCCTTCATCGATTTCCTCGTTGATCAGTTCCGCGAGAAGGGTGCCGACGACTGGTAAGACCTTTCCAACACATGCCGTGCCAGTGCCTTGCTTCATCATCTGTTGGGCGCTGAAACTCTACCCGGGTGGCCATCTGCCATCCGGGTTTTTTTATTCGCTGCGCGTCAGCACAACTTCGACCCGCCGATTTGCCTGACGCCCGCCTGCATCCGTGTTCGCTGCGCGGGGCGACAGATAGCCCACCCCGTCGGCGCCCACCTGATCGGGGCGGACCCCAAGTTCGGTAATCAGCAACTGGCGCACGGCGACGGCGCGCGCCCGGCTGAGGCCGATGTTCGCCTCCAACGATCCCTCGGCATCCGTATGCCCCACCAAAACGACCTGAGCCGTCGAATTTTCCGCAAGAAATGACGCTAGCGAGACGAGCGAGGGGTAGGTATCGGCAGACAGGGCCGATGCCCCGGTTTCGAACCGGAGATCGTCAAGTATCGCCCTGCCGTTCGTTACCAACGTGGTGTCGAAATCTTCTGGCATGACATCGGCAGTATCGGGGGCGCGGCTGGACACGGCAACCGGGCTGCCCAAGGCAGAGGGTGGCGCCACGCGGGTCAGATGGACATAGGCGCGCCCCCCTCCGCGTGACACCATCAGCGCCGCGTATTCGTCCCCCACGTCCGTTACGCGTTCGGCAGACAAATAGGCGAAATCACCCAAGTCGACATACATGGCGGGGGCCTGCCCGACATCTATCGCAAACCGAAAATCAAATCCGCCGCAGTCCCGGTCGGCGCAACTGAAAAGCGGGGTGAACCCGTCATTCTCGAACTGCATCTGAAGCATGGCCATCAATTCGGCGGTCGTGCCGCCGAACTCGGGAATTTGCCAAATCTCCCGATTGATCGCGCCAGAGGCCATGATGTGAGGGTCGCCTTGGCCTGCAACCGGGCCCAATGCGATGCGATAATGCGCAACGCCGGCCTCATCCGCGCGAACAAGTGTCGCGCCTTGGGGCATCATTACGGTTTGGGCCATCGCCGGAAACACGAACAGCGCCGCAAACAGCGTGGCAATGACCGGCCCGCAGGGAACGATTACACAACTGTGGATTGCCCGGTTCAGCGCCAGCACCTCAAATCTCGCGGTAGTGATAGTATCCTATAACCTGCATCCCCAAGGAAGCATAAAGCCTGTTGGCAGGCGCATTTCCGCGCGTGACCAGCAGGGACAGATGCGTGGCGCCTTGTGTCTGGGCCCAGTTTGCTGCCGCGTGCACCATCTGCCGCCCCAGACCTTGTCCGCGGGCGGCTGGCGCAACCTCAAGGGCGTGCAGCATGGCTATGCCGTCATGAACAGCGACAAAGGCGGTCGCTGCCGGACGGTCATTGATCCGGCCAAGGATCGTTGTCTTTGGGCCGTCAACCCGGTCCATCACCGCAAGCCGGGCGGGACCGATGCCGCCGTCGGCCCATATCTCGGCCTGGATGGCAAGCGGCGGCCACGTCGGAAACGTGGTCACGGGCGGCAACGGCGCCGTCAGCGACGGGATCGGGGCGATATAGGCAAGCGTCGGGTCTTTTTCGGCAAACCCGATACTGTCCAACAAGCTGTCCAGCGCGGTCTGGTCGGGCCAGATGATGAACAGGGGCCTCTGCCCGATGGCGGCTTGGGCCGCGATGGCCGTTTCAACCGATTGACGGGTCATGGCCGCACCGTTCCAGCGCACGGCAGAGACGCGGCTACCTCCGCCTGCGCCCTGCGGGATGACCCAGCCAGCCTGTTCCGTGCTGCTGACAGGCGGCCAAGTGGCGGTGATGACCGGAATGAGTGCGGTGAAATCGGGCGTCATTGCGCTTCGGGGAACAGGACGGTCAGGGCGATGATGACGGCGTCAACGGCTGCTGGGTCACTGCTGCGCACGACGATATTGGTGCCGTGCGCCCCGTCGCGGATATAGGGGTAAGAGCCGATGGATACCTCTGGGTGTGCCGCGGCAAGGGCGCCCAAGGGGCCCGCAATATCCCCTTCGCCCCGCGGAATGCGCAGGGATTGGGACAATACCGGCGCGCCGCCTGTCAGTGTCGGGATCACGCTGGCAACCATGGCCTGAAAGATCGATGGCACACCGGCCATCACGTGGACGTTGCCGATGGTGAAGCCGGGCGCGATGGAGACGGGGTTTTCGATCAAAGCTGCCCCATCGGGGATCCGCGCCATACGCAGGCGGGCTTCGTTCAATTCCATTCCCTGACGATCATAATGGGCCTGCAGTAACGCGCGGGCGTCTGCGCGAATACCGATCGGTGCATTGAACGCGTCGGCGATGGCATCGGCGGTGATGTCATCATGGGTCGGTCCGATGCCGCCCGAGGTAAAGATCGCATCATAGGCCGCGCTCAGTTCGCGGACCGCGGCGACTATGGCGTCATGATTATCGGACACCACGCGCGCTTCGGTCAGTTGAATGCCGTGTTTGGTCAGTTCGACAGCCAGATGGTGCATGTTCGCGTCGCGCGTGCGACCCGATAAGATCTCATCTCCAATGACCAGCATCGCGGCGGTGGGGTTCGGCATGGGCTAGGGTCCGTCTTGTCAGGGGTCTGCAACGGTATAGGGTCGAGCTCATGGAGTTTCAAACCCCCCTTGTTCCCGCCCGGCTGATCCGCCGCTACAAAAGGTTTCTGGCAGATATCAGGTTGGAGGATGGCACTGTCGCTGTCGCGCATTGCCCCAATCCCGGTGCGATGCTGGGGTTGGACGATCCGGGTTTGCGCATCTGGGTTGAACCCAACGACGACCCGAAGAAAAAGTTGAAATATGGCTGGCGGTTGGCGGAACTGCCGGGCGGTCATTGGGCTGGCATCGATACCGGCGTTCCCAACCGCGTCGTGAAAGAGGCGTTGACCAGCGGGCGCGTGCCAGAACTGGCGGCATATCGCACCGTGCAGCCCGAGGTGAGATATGGCACAAACAGCCGGGTGGATTTCGTGCTGCGCGCCCCAGATTTGCCGGACTGCTATGTCGAGGTCAAGAACGTCCACCTGCGCCGCACCGCCGATTGGGCCGAGTTTCCAGACAGTGTCACAGCCCGTGGAACAAGGCATCTGGCCGATCTTGCAGCCGTGGTTGCGGCAGGTCATCGCGCCGTCATGTTCTATCTTGTCCAACGCACGGATTGCACCCGCCTGCGCATGGCGGCCGATCTGGATCTTGCCTATGCCAAGGGCTTTGACGCCGCGCGCGCCGCCGGGGTCGAGGTGATCTGCCACGGGACCGGGATCAGCCCGCTGGGGGTTACTCTTGGTGCGGCGTTGCGGGTTGATCCGCGGCAGCAAACGCCTCTGATCGGTGACTGGAAATCCCCCGCACCATGACTTAGGTTATGCATAATTCCAAACAGGAGAAGACCTTTGGATGAATTCAAGGGCCGTCTGACAAAGGACGGCATCCGCATCCATAACGCCGGTGATTCCGCAGGGATGTTCCGTGCTGGGGCATTGGCCGCGCGCATTCTGGACGATGTCGCTGATATGATCGCGCCCGGTGTCACGACCGAGGCGATCGATGCCGCCATTCAACGGATGGTGGAGGCCGCTGGCGCGACCTCGGCCACGATCGGCTATCGCGGATATCAGCACGCCAGTTGCATCAGCGTGAACCATGTCGTTTGCCACGGCATTCCGGGTGCCAAGGTGCTCAAGGATGGCGATATCCTTAACATCGATGTCACGGTCATCGTCGATGGCTGGTTCGGCGACACCAGTCGGATGTACGTGGCCGGAAACGTGAGCCGCAGGTCGGAACGCCTGATTCAGGTGACCCACGACGCGCTGATGAAAGGGATCGAGGCGGTGCGGCCCGGCAAGACCTTTGGCGATATCGGCCACGCGATCCAAACCTATGTCGAGGCGCAGCGGATGTCGGTCGTCCGCGATTTTTGCGGTCACGGGTTGGGTCAGGTGTTTCATGCGCCGCCGAACGTGCTGCATTATGGGCGCCCGGGCACGGCGGCGGTGCTGGAAGAGGGGATGTTCTTCACCATCGAGCCGATGGTGAACCTTGGACGGCCCGAAACCAAGGTGCTGGCCGATGACTGGACGGCGGTCACCCGCGACAAATCCCTGAGCGCACAATTCGAACACTCCATCGGGGTGACAGCGGATGGGTGCGAGATTTTCACCCTGTCGCCGGGTGGGCGATTCCACCCCACGTGGCGAAAATCTGCAAGTTGACCGAGGTAACCAGCCCCGGCGCGGCGCGCCCGCCCAAAGAGAACGAGGGTTTCATGACCTATTTCTTGCGGGCTGCCTGCGCGGCTGCCACGGTTGGCCTTGTCGCTACGCAGATGGCGCATGCCGACCAGACCCCGGCGACGGCAGGGGCCGGGTTCAACCTGTTTGATGACGCCGGCCCGTATACGACCGAGGTCTTGCACATCGGCGCCACCGACGATGTTGCGGTCCCGGCGCCCTTCTGGATCGACGTGCCGATGCGGGATGACATCAGCCTGACAACCGCCGATCTGGTTCCCGAGGGACCGATCCTTGAGCTGACCTTTAGCGCCGATCCTGACGATGCAGGCCCGATCCTGCTGGAAAGCTTTCGTGTGGTTGGCGCGGGCATCCCGATATTTGGGTCCGATGAGGGTGCGGTTGATATCCGCCGCCGCATGGCCGGGCAAATCTTGGAACAACTGGCCTTTCCGGCGGAAACCCAGGGCTTTGACGACGCCACCATCCTGACGCGGGAACGGTTCGACGTCGGTAATGTCCATGGTGTCGAGATTGTCGGAACATATACCGACCCGGTTCAGGGGCCTATGCTGCTGCGAATGGTGGCGTTGCCGCATCCGACGCAATTGGCCTCATACGTGGCCGTCAGCCGAATCAGCCTGACATTCGTGCCGGTGGTTGACGGAGTGTTTGACGACACGCTGACCGGGCGGATCGTGACAAGTTGGCGTTACGACGGCGGATTGTAACGCCCTGTTAACCAATGCTGCGGCAGACTTTTCGGTATGACGCAGCGGTATGATCTTTTTGCCGAAGGGCCAATGTCGGGTTTCGAAACCGCCCGACCGCTGCAGATGCCGCGCGCGCGGAAATCGCCGGGTGCAGAGGAACATCGCAAAGCCCACCGTGACCGCCTGCGCCAGCGTTTCACCGAAGGCGGCGCGGATGCGGTGCCGGATTATGAATTGCTTGAGATGGTGCTGTATCGCGCATTGCCGCGTGGCGATACCAAGCCGCTGGCCAAGGGTCTGTTGAAACAATTTGGCGATCTGAACCATGTGCTGGCCGCGCCGCCTGCCCGCCTGAAGGAGGTGGAAGGCGTTGGCGACCGCGTCGTGTTCGAACTGAAGCTGATGGAGGCCGTTGGCCACCGGATGGCGCGCGCAAAGGTCATCAAGAAGCCGATCCTGTCTTCATGGGATGCGTTGCTGGACTATTGCCAGTCTGTAATGGCGCACCGCGATCTGGAACAGTTCCGGATCCTGTTTCTGGATCGCAAGAATGTGCTGATCGCCGATGAGGCGCAGCAGACGGGAACCGTGGATCATGTCCCGGTCTACCCCCGAGAGGTCGTGAAACGGGCGCTGGAACTGAATGCTTCGGCGCTGATCTTGATCCACAATCATCCGTCGGGTGACCCCACGCCCTCCAATGCGGATATCGAGATGACCTATGCGATTCGGGATGCGGCAGAGGTGTTGGGGTTGGTGATCCATGACCATCTGATCATCGGCAAGGCGCGGCAATTAAGTTTCCGGGCCGAGGGGTTGCTTTAGCGCGTGGTATCCGCCACGACCAACTCCGCTGCATGACGTCTGTTTGCGTTGCCTTGCGTCGCTCAGGATAGATCCGGTTATTCCAGCCACACCTCGACCCGCCGATTGACGGCGCGGCCCCATTCGGTGTCATCGCAGGCCATGGGCATCGCCTCCCCGAAGGCATCTACGATCAGTTCCACCCGGTCGGGCGCGGCAGCGTCGGTAGCGGCCAGAACGGCGTTGCGCACAGTTTCAGCTCGCCTTTGCGACAGGCGCAGGTTGACGGCAGCGGCCCCGTCGCCGTCTGAAAACCCAACAAAGATCAGGCGCCGACCATCAAATGCCCCCCGCTCGATGGCGGCAGCCAGCCGCGCGATGGATGCGCGGGATTGGGTATCAAGATCTGTGGCACCCCCGGCGAAGCGAAACGTCGGCGACAACCTTTCGGCGCCGTCGACCCGCGCGATCAGAGCTTGCAGATCTTCAAGCGTGATCTCGTCGCCAGCCGAGGTGATGGCGTTTGCCAGCCGCGCGCCTTGCAGGGCGACCGAGGTGCGGGTGATGGTCTGGTCAACGAACCCCGCCGCACGGACCATGTGTTCGGAAGTGTCGGTTTCAAAGAACACAAGGAACTCGCGGACAAGCTGCGGCAGGCGGCGGGGGGCGAAGTGCACGAACACCGGCGCAGTCAGCGGGTAATCCTCGGCCTTGACGGAGTTGGGGGTGGCCACTTGGGAAAAACCGCATGGGCCGGAAATGGCAAGCGCGCGCGCCTCGCCACTGGCGGACTGCGTTGTGATCCCGATGGCATAGGCATCATGGGCGACAGCCGCCGCAAGATCGGCGGCCGTATCATGGCGGATCACATTCGGAGACAGGGCGAGGTCAGTGCCGATCATGATCCGTGTTTCAAAGGTTTGCGAGACACCAAGACCGGGTGCCAGCAGATGCAGCGCGATGGGGGCATCGGCCCCGCCCATGTCGGACCAGCGGCTGACCTCGCCCGCGAAAAGCCGGGCAATGTCGGGAAGTGACAGGCTATCGAGCGGATTTTCGGGCGAAACGATGGGCACCAAGGCATCAAGCGCCAGCACACGCACCCGCCGCGCCAGCGGCGGATCATCAGGTGCCACGGCTTCGGACGCGGCCTGTTCCACATCGGTGGGCGGGCGCAGCGTCAGGGCGATGTCGGCATCGCTGTTCAGCAGGTCCAAGAACCCGCTATCGGATGTGCCGGGGCGGACGGTGAAGCGTGCGGCGGTGCTGCCGTCCGCGCGTGTCAGGGCATAGATTTGAAGGTCGTCATCGCCGACCGTCACGGTCACCGTCATGTGACGGCTTTCGCCAAAGCCCGCGATCAGTTGCGGCAACAGATCCTCGGTCAGGGTGGCCTCGCCGGCAATCCGGGCTTCTGCGACGAAAGTGGACAGGTCGGGGCAACCGGGCCCGGCGCAGGCCACGCCCTCGGACGCGATGGTCAGGGGCCCATAGATGGTGTCGATCCGGTAATATGCCCCGTCATATGCCAGCAGCGTCCCTTCCAGTTCGACCGATCCATCGAGAGAGCGCAATTCCACATCCTGCGCCAAGGCAGTCAAAGGTATCGTGCAAATCAAAAGGGCGGCCGTTGCAGCCGCCCTTGTCCATGATGTCATGGGGTATCCGCGAGAGCGCTTCAGTTGGATGCGAGTCTCAGGTCCCGCAGAAGATTTTGCAACACCAGATAATCGCCGACCGCGTCACATCCGGGGGTAGTGAAGCTGAGTTCGGTGACGACGACGCTGCCATCGCTTGCGGTTTGTAGGGTGCGGGCAACGGTATCCTGACCGCATGATGCTGCAGTGATCGGCGCATCTATCGATAGGCGCACCGCATCGTCACGGCGCAGCGTATCACGCGGGAAGGTATAGATCTGTGCCACATGCGGATCGCTGAGCGTGGGGTCCCCAAGCGTGATCAGGGCACCGCTGAGACCCGATTCAACATTGGCCATGGTGCCGGGCATGTCTTGCCAGATATGACCTGCTTCACCGAAGGCCGCGCCGAATTCCATGGCGTGCAACTGCAGGCCGCGATCACCCTGCCATTGGACGCCGACGCGTTCATACCCGGCCATGTCCGGCAGGGCCACCAAGGTGGACGCAGTGCTGCCGTCGGCCATTTCTGCGGTGAAGAATGCGGGCGTTTCAAAGGCCGGGATATCGATGGTCAGCAAACCCAAGGCATCGGTCTGCGCGGTCAGGGTCATGCCCGAGTGTGAAAGGGTGACGCGGGCCATGGGTTGGCAAGGGTCAATGACATCCAACGCGACCATAGCCGCGGGCATGGCGGATGCCGTCATGGTCAGCCCACAGGGCAAGCCGAGCGCGCTGACAGCAATCAAGCCTTCTTCCATTGGGTTATCACTGTTCAGGGGTGGCGGCACGTCTGGCGTTGTGATGCCAAGAAGAACGGGTTGTTGCGCCGGGCGTTGTGCCGTGGCCGCCTGTGCGGGCAATGCGACATCGACCGTAGTGGTCGGGCTGGGCGCGACCGGCGCGACGGGCGTCTGATCGGCCGCAGACAATGCCGCGATGGCCATTGGCGCGGCCTGCGCCGGGAGTGACGCCAGAACGACCGGAACGGGTGCGGTCTGTGCGTTGCCGATACCGGGCAGCAATCCCGATTGCAGTGCAAACACACCGCCGGAGACCATGCAGAGGCCGATTGCTCCGGCCCGGATGATGAGGGATCTACGCGACATGGTATCTTCCTTCACGATTTCGCGTGAAGGATGGCTGAACAATCAGGCCAGATTGCGGAGGGAATGGCCCTTATTCAGGGAAAATGCGCCACATCTGGCCCTCTGATATGCCCGGTCGCGCCGGAAATGCGTCAAGACTCAGGCAATCCGCCCGTGGCAATGCTTGAATTTATTGCCAGATCCGCATGGGCACTGGTCGTTCCGACCGGGGTTGCCCCATGTGTCGGGGTTCGTCTCATCGAACCCGGCAAGCAGAGGTGCGGGGGCATCTGCGGACACGTCACCGGCGGTTGCCAGTTCGACGGATTTTTCCTGCTGCTGCCGCTGCGCCTGCAACTGCCGGATGATATCGGCCTGTTGTTCCGCAGTGATCGGCTGAATACGAGACAGCTTTTGCGTGACTTCGGCGCGCAGGCTATCCAGCATGCTTTCGAACAGCTGAAATCCTTCGGTCTTGTATTCGTTCAGTGGGTCGCGCTGGGCGTAACCGCGAAATCCGACAACGGATCGCAGATGTTCAAGCGTCAGAAGATGTTCGCGCCACTTGCCGTCGATGGTTTGCAGCAACAGCTGTTTTTCGATGTTCCGCATCTGCTCGGGGCCGAACTGCGCTGCCTTTGCGGCCATGTATTCATCGGCGGCCTTCTCAAGGCGTTCGCGAATGACCTCTTGGTCGACACCGTCTTCCGCGGCCCATTCAAGAATCGGCACATCGATGCCCAGCGTTTCGCGTGCGGCCTGCTGCAGCCCTTCTGTATCCCATTGGTCCGCATAAGACCGAGGCGGCATGTTTAGGTCCACCAGATCCTCGATCACCTGATGGCGCATGTCGCGGGCAACCTCGGCGATGTCTTGCGCGCCCATGATATCCATCCGCTGGCCGAAAATGGCCTTGCGCTGATCGTTCATCACGTCGTCGAATTTGAGCAGCTGTTTGCGAATGTCAAAGTTGCGGCCTTCGACCTTGGCCTGTGCCTTTTCCAGCGACTTGTTGACCCAAGGG
>Ga0208544_10001190_pt1 | contig 18480 bp, 13 predicted proteins | sample DEB08_DNA_9_FD_184526 | JGI IMG/M metagenome (GOLD analysis project Ga0208544, IMG submission 184526) | Aqueous microbial communities from the Delaware River and Bay under freshwater to marine salinity gradient to study organic matter... | ecosystem: Environmental > Aquatic > Marine > Coastal ... | reverse complement strand
ATCGGATGTGCATGGGTTGTGCATGGGTTGTGCATGCCCCGCGACGCGCCGAAACCGCCATCGCCGCCTTGCGTCTATGGCCCGTGGTGCGTATATGTCCCCCGAAATGACGCAGATCGGACGCTCCCCAATGGCCATCCCCAACCCGTTCCAGTTCCTCCAGCAATCCCGTGCGGAAATCGCCAAGGTTGTCTGGCCCTCCCGGCGCGAGGTGGTCTTGACCACGGCAATGGTCTTTGTCATGGCGGTTCTGGCGGCCATCTTCTTCTTCTTTGTGGATTGGACGATCCGTCAGGGTCTGGAACTGATCCTGACGATGTTTGGCTGATACGCGCAATTCCTGCGCCAAGCCCTTGATTTCCGGGGTTCCGGGGGGTAGGGCAGGCGCTAACTCCACCGACATGGCGCGCGTCGATTCGTGATGCGCGCTGTTTTTGTTCGGGTAGCGGTGCGTAAAGCATTGCAATTATTTTGAAATTTGGCCTTCCGGGGCCTTTGGCGGATACAGGCGGACGACATGGCAAAACGATGGTATTCGGTCAGCGTGCTGTCGAATTTCGAAAAGCGCATTGCCGAACAGATCCGGACAGCTGTGGCTGAAAAGGGACTTGAGGACGAGATCGAAGAGGTTCTGGTTCCTGAAGAGGAAGTGATCGAAGTACGTCGCGGTAAGAAAGTGACCGTGCCGCGCCGCTTCATGCCCGGCTATGTGCTGGTGCGGATGGACCTGACCGACCGCGCCTATCACGCGATCAGCTCGATCCCCCGCGTCACCGGTTTTCTGGGCCCGCAAGGCCGCCCAAGCCCGATGAAGGATGAGGAAGTCAACTCGATCCTGAATCGTGTCGAGGAAGGCGAGGCGGCACCGCGCAATACGATCACCTTCGAAATCGGCGAGAAAGTCAAAGTCAGCGACGGACCGTTCGAAGATTTCGACGGCATGGTCGAAGAGGTCGATGAAGATAACCAGCGCCTGAAAGTGTCTGTGTCGATCTTTGGGCGGGCGACTCCCGTCGAATTGGAATTCACGCAGGTTTCAAAGCAGACCTGAGTGTGCAGAGGGTCCTGATCTGCGTGTCAGATCCGGGCCGTGTGGGAGGTGCGCCGCACGCGAGCGGCAAACCGTACCACAGCAACGAAAGCCTATGGGGACGCGCCCCACGGGTGTTGGAATGAAAGGACAAGGCCAATGGCCAAGAAGCTTGTTGGAAAAATGAAGCTGCAGATCCCTGCAGGCAAAGCCAACCCGAGCCCGCCCGTCGGCCCCGCACTGGGTCAGCGCGGGATCAACATTATGGAATTCTGCAAGGCGTTCAACGCCAAGACGCAGGAAATGGAGCCCGGCGCGCCGTGCCCCACCGTGATCACGTATTACCAGGACAAATCCTTCACGATGGAAATCAAGACGCCGCCTGCGTCTTATTACCTGAAGAAGGCGGCCGGTCTGAAGCCTGTGGGCAAGCGCAACCGTCCGAAGGGTGCTGTGACCCCCGGCCGCGAAACCGTGGCCACCATCACCAGCAAACAGCTGCGTGAGATTGCCGAGGCAAAGATGGTCGACCTGAGCGCCAACGATGTTGAAGCGGCAATGAAGATCGTTCTGGGTTCGGCCCAGTCGATGGGTATCGAGGTGAAAGGTTAAGTCATGGGCAAGATGGGAAAACGTCTTCAGGCTGCCCGCGCAGCTTTCGCCGACAAAGAGAATGTCACTGTTGAAGAGGCAGTCGACCTGATCAAGAGCAATGCGAAGACCAAGTTCGATGAGACCGTCGAGATCGCAATGAACCTGGGTGTTGACCCGCGCCACGCTGACCAAATGGTCCGCGGCACGGTGAACCTGCCCAACGGCACCGGCAAGACGGTGCGTGTTGCCGTATTTGCTCGTGGTCCCAAAGCTGATGAAGCCAAGGAAGCCGGAGCCGATATCGTTGGCGCCGAGGACCTGATGGAAATCGTTCAGGGCGGCACGATCGAATTTGATCGCTGCATCGCAACCCCCGACATGATGCCAATTGTTGGCCGTCTTGGTAAGGTTCTTGGACCGCGCAACCTGATGCCGAACCCAAAGATCGGCACCGTGACGATGGACATCAAAGAGGCCGTGGCCGCCGCCAAGGGTGGTCAGGTCCAGTTCCGCGTTGAAAAAGCTGGCGTAATTCACGCTGGCGTCGGCAAGGTCAGCTTTGACACAGCCAAATTGGCTGAGAACATCCGCGCCTTCGTGGATGCCGTCTCCAAAGCCAAGCCGACAGGTGCGAAAGGCGCATACCTGAAAAAGGTATCGCTGACGTCGACCATGGGCCCTGGCATTTCGGTCAGTGTCGAAAGCGCGACTGGCAACTAAGAGATTTGTTGCGGGGAAACCCGGAACAAAAGGCGGGGCCTTGTATTTGGCCCCGTCCTGTCCGAGACGGAGGGTTCAGGCAGTCACCTGAATAATTCCTTCCTGAGATGGGGAAACGAGATTTGGATTTCCGTAGGGCAAACGCCCGAAGGGTGATCTGGCACTCGGGCCCCTGACTTGGACCCGAAGAGGTGGGGGTAACCCTGCCAAACATGAGCCGGGGCAATGCCCCAAATTGGAGTGAAACTGTGGATAGAGCCCAGAAAGAGAAAGTGGTCGAGGAACTCGGCCAGATCTTCGAAAGCTCTGGCGTCGTGGTAGTTGCACACTACCAGGGCCTCACGGTTGCCGAGATGCAGGATCTGCGCGCGAAGCTTCGCGACGTGGGTGGGTCCGTACGTGTCGCCAAGAACAAGCTCGCCAAGATCGCCCTCGAGGGAACGCCTGCCGCTGGCATCGCTGACCTGCTGACGGGGATGACCGTTCTTTCCTATTCCGACGACCCTGTGGCAGCTGCCAAGGCCGCGGACGCATATGCCAAGGCAAACGACAAGTTCGTTATTCTTGGTGGTGCGATGGGTGAGAACGTTCTGGATGCCGAAGGTGTTAAAGCCGTGGCCAAGATGCCGTCGCGCGAGGAGCTTATTGCCTCCATCGTCGGCTGCATTGCCGCCCCCGGTTCGAATATCGCCGGCGCCATTGGCGCACCTGCTTCGAACATCGCTTCCATCCTGTCGACCATCGAGGAAATGGCAGAGGCGGCGTAGGCAACCCATGAGACCCGCAGCAAGGGCACCCCTTGCGGCGTTGGAAACCAACCTTACATACGGAAATCGTGAAAATGGCTGATCTGAAAAAACTGGCAGAAGAGATCGTTGGTCTGACCCTGCTGGAAGCACAAGAACTGAAGAACATCCTGAAGGATGAGTATGGCATCGAGCCCGCCGCCGGTGGCGCGGTCATGATGGCAGGCCCCGCTGGCGACGCCGGTGGCGCCGCAGCAGAAGAGAAGACCGAGTTTGACGTCGTTCTGAAGAACGCCGGCGCCTCCAAGATCAACGTGATCAAGGAAGTCCGCGCGATCACCGGTCTTGGCCTGAAAGAAGCCAAGGATCTGGTGGAAGCCGGCGGCAAGATCAAAGAAGGCGTTTCGAAGGCGGAAGCCGACGAAGTCAAAGCCAAGCTGGAAGCAGCTGGCGCCGAGGTCGAGCTGGCCTAATGGTCGGCGGGGTGGCGATTGCTGCCCGACAATAAATCGAAGGCTGGGTCCGGCAGGAATGCGGGGCCCAGCCATCGGCGTCTTAGCGAGAGCCTGCGATGCGGGCTTTCCCTAAGGCGGCAACAGGGATCGGGAGCTTGCCGGTGGGACGGTAGGCACGAATGGGTCCCCCGCGTCTGGTTTCAGTGTCCTGTGCGTCGGTTCCCCAACGATGTGCATCGCGCGAGACAACGGAAAGGTGTTTGAGAGCATGGCTCAGACCTACGCAGGCCAAAAACGTATTCGCAAGTTTTATGGCAAAATCCGCGAAGTATTGGAGATGCCGAACCTGATTGAGGTTCAGAAGTCCTCCTACGATCTGTTCTTGAAATCCGGTGATCAGCCGCAGCCGATGGACGGCGAAGGCATCAAGGGTGTGTTCCAGTCGGTTTTTCCGATCAAGGACTTCAACGAAACGGCCGTGCTTGAGTTCGTGAAATACGAACTGGAGCAGCCGAAATACGACGTGGAAGAGTGCCAGCAGCGCGACATGACCTATGCCGCGCCGCTCAAGGTCACCCTGCGTCTGATCGTGTTCGATATCGATGAAGATACCGGCGCGAAATCGGTCAAGGATATCAAAGAACAAGACGTGTTCATGGGGGACATGCCCCTCATGACGCCGAATGGCACGTTCGTCGTGAACGGGACCGAGCGCGTCATCGTCAGCCAGATGCACCGTTCCCCGGGTGTGTTCTTTGACCATGACAAGGGCAAGACGCACAGCTCGGGCAAGCTTTTGTTTGCTTGCCGCATCATTCCCTACCGTGGCTCGTGGCTGGACTTCGAGTTCGACGCCAAAGACATCGTCTTTGCCCGTATCGATCGGCGTCGTAAATTGCCGGTGACGACCCTGCTCTATGCGCTTGGTCTGGACCAGGAAGGCATCATGGATGCCTATTACGACACCGTCGACTTCAAGCTGGACAAGAAGAAAAAGGGCTGGGTCACCACCTTCTTTCCCGAACGCGTGCGCGGCACCCGTCCGACATTTGATCTGGTCGATGCCAAGACAGGCGAAGTGGTTGCCGAGGCCGGCAAGAAGATCACTCCGCGCGCTGCAAAGCAGTTGATCGACGAAGGCAACGTAAAGGACCTTCTGGTGCCGTTTAACCAGATCGTCGGCCGGTTCGTCGCCAAAGACATCATCAACGAAGAAACCGGCGCGATCTATATCGAGGCCGGAGATGAGCTGACTTGGGAACTGGACAAGGGAGGCGAAGTTTCGGGCGGAAGCCTGAAGGAATTGATGGATGCAGGCATCACCGATATTCCGGTGCTGGACATCGATAACGTCAATGTCGGGCCCTACATCCGCAACACCGTTGCGATCGACAAGAACCTGAACCGCGATACCGCGCTGATGGATATCTATCGTGTCATGCGTCCGGGTGAGCCACCGACCGTCGAGGCGTCGAGCGCCCTGTTCAACCAGCTGTTCTTCGATTCGGAGCGCTATGACCTGTCGGCCGTTGGCCGCGTCAAAATGAACATGCGGCTGGCGCTGGATGCGGATGACACCATCCGGACACTGCGTCGCGAAGATATCGTGTCTTGTATCAAGGCACTGGTCGAACTGCGCGATGGCAAGGGCGATATCGACGATATCGACCATCTTGGCAATCGCCGGGTCCGCTCGGTTGGTGAGTTGATGGAGAACCAGTACCGCGTCGGCCTTCTGCGGATGGAGCGTGCGATCAAGGAGCGGATGAGCAGTGTCGAGATCGACACCGTCATGCCGCAAGACCTGATCAATGCGAAACCTGCTGCTGCTGCGGTGCGTGAATTCTTCGGCTCCAGCCAGTTGTCGCAGTTCATGGACCAAACGAACCCCCTGTCGGAAGTGACGCACAAGCGTCGTCTGTCGGCCCTTGGGCCGGGCGGTCTGACACGTGAACGGGCGGGCTTCGAGGTCCGTGACGTTCATCCGACCCACTACGGTCGGATGTGCCCGATCGAGACGCCGGAAGGACCGAACATCGGCTTGATCAACTCGCTTGCCACCTATGCGCGCGTGAATAAATACGGCTTCATCGAAACCCCCTATCGCAAGGTGGTGGACGGCAAGGTAACGGACGAAGTGCAATACATGTCCGCAACCGAGGAAATGCGTCACACTGTGGCGCAGGCCAACGCGAACATGAATGCGGACGGTTCGTTTGCGAACGATCTGGTTTCGACCCGGCAGAACGGCGACTACACCTTGGCGCCCCGCGAAAATGTCAGCCTGATAGACGTTTCGCCAAAGCAGTTGGTGTCAGTTGCGGCTTCGCTGATCCCGTTCCTGGAAAACGATGACGCAAACCGGGCCTTGATGGGATCGAACATGCAGCGTCAGGCGGTGCCGCTGTTGCAGGCCGACGCTCCTTTCGTGGGTACCGGGATTGAAAGTGTCGTCGCCAAAGACTCCGGTGCTGCAATCATGGCGAAACGCAGCGGCATCATCGATCAGGTTGATGCGCAGCGGATCGTTGTGCGGGCCACCCATGATCTGGCGTTGGGCGATGCGGGCGTGGATATCTACCGCCTGCGTAAATTCCAGCGGTCGAACCAGAACACCTGCATCAACCAGCGCCCGCTGGTGAAGGTGGGTGACACTGTCACCAAGGGCGAAGTCATTGCCGATGGTCCCTCCACCGACATGGGGGAACTGGCGCTTGGCAAGAACGTCGTCGTCGCCTTCATGCCGTGGAATGGCTATAACTACGAGGACTCGATCCTGATTTCGGAGCGCATCGTGAAGGAGGACGTGTTCACGTCGATCCACATCGATGAGTTCGAAGTCGCGGCACGAGACACCAAGCTTGGGCCGGAAGAAATCACCCGCGACATTCCCAACGTCGGCGAGGAAGCCCTCCGCAACCTCGACGAGGCAGGCATCGTTTACATCGGTGCCGATGTGGGTCCGGGCGACATTCTGGTGGGCAAGATCACCCCCAAGGGCGAAAGCCCGATGACGCCGGAAGAAAAGCTGCTGCGCGCGATCTTTGGCGAAAAGGCATCGGATGTACGCGACACGTCCCTGCGCCTGCCGCCGGGTGACTTCGGAACGGTCGTGGAAGTGCGTGTTTTCAACCGCCATGGTGTGGAGAAGGATGAGCGCGCCCTGCAGATTGAGCGTGAGGAAGTGGAACGTCTGGCCCGTGACCGGGATGACGAATTGCTCATCCTCGAGCGCAACACCTATGCGCGCCTGAAGGGCATGATCCTTGGCAAGGCGGCAGTTAAGGGGCCGAAAGGCGTCAAGGCCGGGTCCGAGATTACCGAGGAACTTCTTGAAACGCTGTCCAGAGGGCAGTGGTGGCAACTGGCCCTTGGCGATGAAAAGGACGCAGCCCACGTTGAAGCCCTGAACGAGCAGTTTGGCGCGCAGAAACGCACGCTGGACCACCGTTTCGAAGATAAGGTGGAGAAAGTCCGCCGTGGCGACGACCTGCCGCCGGGTGTGATGAAGATGGTCAAGGTCTTCATCGCGGTGAAGCGCAAGCTGCAGCCGGGTGACAAGATGGCCGGCCGTCACGGAAACAAGGGTGTGATCTCCAAGGTTGTTCCGGTTGAAGACATGCCGTTCCTTGCGGACGGTACTGCCGTGGACTTCGTCCTGAACCCACTCGGTGTGCCGTCGCGTATGAACGTTGGTCAGATCCTTGAAACCCACATGGGTTGGGCCGCGCGCGGTCTTGGCATCAAGATCGACGAAGCACTGGAAGAATATCGCCGGTCAGGTGATATGACACCGGTGCGTGATGCACTGAAAATCGCCTATGGCGACGATGTGTATCGGGACGCCATGGGCCACATGGACGAGGCACAGGTTGTTGAAGCCGCTTCCAACGTCACACGTGGTGTGCCGATCGCAACGCCTGTCTTCGACGGTGCGAAGGAACTGGATGTCAACGATGCGCTGACCCGCGCTGGCTTTGACACTTCGGGGCAGTCGGACCTTTTCGATGGCCGTACCGGCGAGAAATTCGCCCGTCAGGTCACCGTCGGGGTGAAATACCTGCTCAAGCTGCACCACCTTGTCGATGACAAGATCCACGCACGTTCCACCGGGCCCTACAGCTTGGTCACGCAGCAGCCTCTGGGCGGCAAGGCGCAGTTCGGCGGTCAGCGTTTCGGTGAAATGGAAGTCTGGGCGCTTGAGGCCTATGGCGCTGCCTACACCCTGCAGGAAATGCTGACGGTCAAGTCGGATGACGTGGCTGGCCGGACGAAAGTGTACGAGTCCATCGTGAAGGGCGAAGATAATTTCGAGGCTGGCGTGCCGGAAAGCTTCAACGTGCTGGTCAAGGAGGTCCGGGGTCTGGGCCTCAACATGGAACTCCTGGATGCGGAGGACGAGGAATAGCGGGCGTCGCAGAGGTTTCACAAACCCCTGTGCCAGATCCAGTTGCAGGATCTGGCACCCACCCCCTCCCTTCACGCCCGATATTCGAGGTAACAAGATGAACCAGGAAATTACCAACAACCCGTTCAACCCGCTGACCCCGCCGAAAGCATTCGACGAGATCAAGGTATCGCTGGCTAGCCCCGAGCGTATTCTCAGCTGGTCCTACGGTGAGATCAAGAAGCCGGAAACCATCAACTATCGCACGTTCAAGCCCGAGCGTGACGGCCTGTTCTGTGCGCGTATCTTTGGCCCGATCAAGGATTACGAATGCCTGTGCGGCAAATACAAGCGAATGAAGTATCGCGGCGTCGTCTGCGAGAAATGCGGTGTGGAAGTCACGCTGCAAAAGGTTCGCCGCGAGCGGATGGGCCACATCGAACTGGCCGCGCCCGTTGCGCACATCTGGTTCCTGAAATCGCTTCCGAGCCGGATCGGCCTCATGTTGGACATGACGCTGCGTGATCTCGAGCGGATCCTGTATTTCGAGAACTACGTTGTAATCGAGCCGGGCCTCACGGACCTGACCTACGGGCAGTTGATGAGCGAAGAGGAATTCCTTGACGCGCAAGATGCCTATGGTGCGGATGCGTTCCAAGCCAACATCGGTGCCGAGGCTATTCGTGAGATGCTGGCCAATATCGATCTGGAGGCCGAAGCCGCGCAGTTGCGCGAAGACCTCAAGGTTGCAACCGGTGAACTGAAGCCCAAGAAAATCATCAAGCGGTTGAAGATCGTCGAGAACTTCATTGATTCCGGGAACCGCCCGGAGTGGATGATCCTTACGGTGGTGCCGGTCATTCCGCCAGAACTTCGCCCACTGGTCCCGCTGGATGGCGGCCGGTTTGCCACGTCCGACCTGAACGACCTTTATCGCCGGGTCATCAACCGCAACAACCGCCTCAAGCGGCTGATCGAATTGCGTGCACCTGATATCATCATCCGCAACGAAAAGCGGATGCTGCAGGAATCCGTCGATGCATTGTTCGACAACGGCCGTCGTGGCCGCGTGATCACAGGGGCCAACAAGCGCCCGCTGAAATCGCTTTCTGACATGCTCAAGGGCAAGCAGGGTCGTTTCCGCCAGAACCTCTTGGGCAAGCGGGTCGACTTCTCGGGTCGTTCGGTGATTGTGACCGGCCCGGAGCTGAAGTTGCACCAGTGCGGCCTGCCCAAGAAGATGGCGTTGGAGCTGTTCAAACCGTTCATCTACTCGCGGCTTGAAGCAAAGGGTCTGTCGTCGACCGTCAAACAAGCCAAGAAGCTGGTCGAGAAAGAGCGTCCCGAAGTCTGGGATATCCTTGATGAGGTCATTCGCGAGCATCCGGTTCTTCTGAACCGTGCGCCGACGCTGCACCGTCTGGGCATTCAGGCGTTCGAGCCGGTTCTGATCGAGGGCAAGGCGATCCAGCTTCACCCGCTGGTCTGTTCGGCGTTCAACGCCGATTTCGACGGCGACCAAATGGCCGTGCACGTCCCCCTGAGCCTAGAGGCCCAGTTGGAAGCGCGCGTCTTGATGATGTCGACGAACAACGTCCTGTCGCCTGCCAACGGCGCGCCGATCATCGTGCCGTCGCAGGATATGATCCTGGGTCTTTACTATGTGACGCTGGAACGTGAAGGCATGAAGGGCGAAGGCATGGCCTTCGCATCGATCGAGGAAGTGGAGCACGCCCTGAATGCAGGTGAGGTGCATCTCCACACCAAGATCAAGGCGCGACTGAAGCAGATCGATGACGAAGGCAACGAAATCGAGAAGCGGTTCGACACAACGCCGGGCCGTGCACGTCTGGGGGCCTTGTTGCCAATGAACGCGAAGGCGCCGTTCGATCTGGTGAACCGCCTGCTGCGCAAGAAAGAGGTGCAGCAGGTCATCGATAGCGTCTACCGCTATTGCGGCCAGAAAGAGTCGGTCATCTTCTGCGATCAGATCATGACCCTTGGTTTCCGCGAGGCGTTCAAGGCTGGCATCTCTTTCGGCAAGGACGACATGCTGATCCCCGATACCAAATGGGCGCTGGTCGATGAGACCCGTGATCAGGTCAAGGAATTCGAACAGCAGTACATGGACGGCCTGATCACCCAAGGTGAGAAGTACAACAAGGTCATCGATGCGTGGTCGAAAGCCAACGACAAGGTCACGGACGCGATGATGGGGTCGATTTCGGCCAAGCGGGTGGATGACACCGGCATGGAGATGGAGCCGAACTCGGTCTACATGATGGCGCACTCCGGTGCGCGGGGTTCGGTTACACAGATGAAGCAGTTGGGCGGTATGCGCGGTCTGATGGCCAAGCCGAACGGCGAAATCATCGAAACGCCGATCATCTCGAACTTCAAGGAAGGTCTGACCGTTCTTGAGTACTTCAACTCGACACACGGCGCGCGGAAGGGTCTGTCTGACACCGCGTTGAAGACGGCGAACTCGGGTTACCTGACCCGGCGTCTGGTGGACGTGGCGCAAGATTGCATCGTGCGCCAGATCGATTGCGGCACCGAGCGTGTAATCACCGCGCAGGCGGCGGTTAACGATGGTGAAGTCGTGTCGTCGCTGGGTGAGCGCATTCTGGGCCGGACTGCTGGCGAAGATGTGCTGGTTCCCGGCACGGACGAAGTGGTCTGCGCCAAGGGCGAACTGATCGACGAGCGCAAGGCAGATCAGATCGAAGCGGCGGGTGTGGTTTCCATGTTCATTCGCTCGCCTTTGACCTGTGAGGCTGAAGAAGGCGTTTGCGCCACCTGCTATGGGCGCGACCTTGCCCGTGGTACCCGCGTAAACATCGGTGAAGCGGTCGGCATCATCGCCGCCCAATCCATCGGCGAGCCGGGCACGCAGTTGACCATGCGGACGTTCCACATTGGTGGGGTTGCCCAAGGTGGGCAGCAGTCCTTCCAGGAGGCGAACGTCGAAGGCACCGTGGCATTCCAGAACGCCAACCTGCTGACGAACCAAGCTGACGATGCGATTGTCATGGGGCGGAACATGGTTCTGGCCATCATGGATGATCAGGGCGCTGAACGGGCCAGCTTCAAGCTGGGTTACGGCACCAAGGTGCACGTGATCGAAGGCGCAAAGATCAAGCGCGGAGACCGTTTGTTCGAGTGGGACCCCTACACGCTGCCGATCATCGCCGAAAAGGCCGGTATGGTGAAATTCGTCGATCTGACCAGCGGTATCGCTGTGCGTGACGAGACGGATGATGCGACAGGCATGACCCAGAAGATCGTGATCGACTGGCGGTCGGCGGCACGTGGGAACGAGCTGAAGCCGGAAATTCTGGTGGTGGGCGAAGACGGGGAGCCGATGCGCAACGATGTGGGCAACCCGGTCAGCTATACCATGTCGGTGGACGCGATCTTGTCGGTCGAAGACGGCCAGCAGATCGAAGCCGGTGACGTGGTTGCCCGTATCCCGCGCGAGGGTGCCAAGACCAAGGACATCACCGGGGGTCTTCCTCGTGTGGCGGAATTGTTCGAGGCACGCAGGCCCAAGGATCACGCGATCATCGCCGAGAAAGATGGCTATGTGAAATTCGGACGCGATTTCAAGAACAAGCGCCGGATTGCGATTGTACCTGCTGACGACAGTCAGGAGCCGATCGAATACATGGTGCCCAAGGGCAAGCACATCCCCGTTGCCGAGGGTGATTTCATCCAGAAGGGTGACTACATCATGGATGGCAACCCGGCCCCGCATGATATCTTGCGGATCCTGGGGATCGAGGCGCTTGCCGATTATCTGATCGACGAAGTGCAGGATGTCTATCGCCTGCAGGGTGTGAAGATCAACGACAAGCACATCGAGGTGATTGTCCGTCAGATGCTGCAGAAATGGGAGATCCTGGATTCAGGTGAAACCACGCTTCTCAAGGGCGAAAACGTCGACAAGGCCGAATTTGACGAGGCGAATGAAAAGGCGATCAGCAAGGGCGGCCGTCCTGCAACCGGTGAGCCGATCTTGCTGGGCATCACCAAGGCGTCGCTGCAAACCCGCAGCTTCATCTCTGCCGCGTCGTTCCAAGAGACCACGCGTGTGCTGACCGAAGCTGCGGTTCAGGGCAAGCGGGACAAACTGGTCGGTCTGAAAGAGAACGTGATCGTTGGCCGTCTGATCCCGGCGGGTACTGGTGGGGCCACACAGCTTGTGCGCCGTATCGCGACCGAGCGGGACAACAAGGTGATCGAAGCCAATCGCGCCGAAGCCGAGGCCGCAGCCGCGTTGGCAGCACCCAGCCCCGACGCCGCTGCAGAAAGCAGCGCCAGCGAAAGCTGAGCCGAGCTGACGACTGAAACAGGGCAACGCCCCGTGGTTTTCCACGGGGCGTTGCCGTTTCTGCAACCTTGCGGGGATTCCCATGCCTGACGCTTTGCCCTACTGTGTCTGTGCAGGACAGGAATGGGCAAGCGCGTGAAAAACCAGATCGTTGGCGTCTGTCGGTTTTCCTACCTCGGTGAAGGTGGTTTCGTGACGGCGACGAAACGCCGGGAAAAGGCCGAGGCGGAGCTGTACGATATCGAGCGTATGCGCCGCCGGTTCGCCTATTTCGAAAACATCTGCCTGCCGTCGCTGGCCAACCAGACCGATATGGATTTCACACTGGTCGCGTTGATCGGCGACACGATGCCGTTTCGGTGGCGGCGCAGGCTCAAGGACCTCATGGAGCCTTATCCCTTCCTTCAGGTCTGCACGCTGGAAGCCGCCGGGCCGCTGAATTCGACCCGTCGGGCGTTCAGGCGCGGATCGGACGACGACGCCGACTTCATCACGGGTTTCCGTATCGACGATGACGACGCCGTGGCCAAAGACTATATCGCGCGCACCCGCGAGATCGCCGAAACTCTTCTGCGTCTGGGGTGGGCAAATGCAGAAACGCCTGCTGTCATAGCGTTTCATCGGGGCATCTATTGGGACATGGCGCGCGCGGAAGACGAGCAGTTCTGGGATTTCAGCGAGACGCAGCCCCTTGGGCTGGCGAGTGCCATGATCACGCCGCTGGAAAGCCAAGCCAACATCTTTCGCTGGAACCATCGTAAGCTGGCCGCGCAGGCACGCTGCTGGATTGACCCACATGATTTCATGTTCGTCCGGACCCTGCATGGATACAACGACAGCGACAGGTCGATCCCACCTGACGCCCAGCCAATGCTGACATGGCAGGCGAAAAAGCTGTTCCGGGATAGGTTTGGCCTTGCCCCGAAGAAATTGCTGCCGTTGATGGCGCAATTGCAAATGGAACAGGCCGAGCACAAAGAATGACACGCAGTCCCAATGTTACCGGCGCCCTGTTCATGATGGGTAGCATGGCGGCCTTCACCCTGAACGATGCCTGCGTGAAACTGGTGGCCGCCGACTTGCCCCTGTTCCAGATCGTCTTTTTGCGGGGCGTGTTGACCACGGTGATGTTGACAGCGACCGTTTGGGCGATGGGCCGACTGAGGTTCACTATTCCCCGGGCGGACCTTCCCAAGGTGATCGGTCGAACGGTGGCCGAAATCGCCTGCTTGGTGTGTTTCCTGATTGCACTGATCAACATGCCGTTGGCGAACGTCACCGCCATCCTTGGCGCGCTGCCATTGACCGTGACGTTGGCGGCGGCGGTCTTCTTGCGTGAACCGGTTGGCTGGAAGCGCCTGACGGCCATCTTGATCGGCTTTATCGGTGTGTTGCTGATCGTTCAGCCGGGAACCGATGGGTTCAACGCCTATGCGTTGCTGGCGCTTCTTGCTGTGGTCTTCATTACGGCGCGCGATCTGTTTACCCGGAAGTTCAGCGCCGAGGTTCCATCAATGACCGTCGCGGTCATTACCGCGGCGTCCGTCTGTGTTTTCGGCGGGGCAATGTCGGTGACCGAGACGTGGCAACCTCTGGATCTGCGCGCAATCGTGCTGATTGGTGGCGCGTCGGTGTTCATTATCGGGGGCTATGTCTTTTCCATCTTGGTGATGCGGGTGGGTGATATCGGCTATACGGCTCCATTTCGTTATACCTCGCTGGTTTTCGCATTGGCGCTTGGCTGGATCGTTTTCGGTGATTGGCCCAACGCGCTGACGCTGATCGGCGGCACGATCGTGGTCGCGACCGGGTTGTTTACATTGTTGCGGGAACAAAGGGTCGCGCGCCGTCTGCCACGTTCGCCTGCATCGCCTACCGCGACCGCCGTTGGGATGGCGCCAGTTGCGGGACCGCGCACCGAGGGTCCGTGATGAACGCGCCACGCGTTCAGGTGCAGGGCCTGTGCCGGTTTTCGTTCCCGTGCACGGGTGGGTTCAAGAAACATCACCAAAGTCTGACCGCACGGCGCACCGCCATGTATGATCCGTTGCGACTGCGGGAACGGATGGTCTGGTTCGACCATGTCTGTCTGCCAGCAATTCGCGCTCAAAACGACCCTGACTTTGCGCTGCACCTCTTGGTGGGCGAAGATTTCCCCGAGCCGTTCCGCAGCCAGTTGCAGGATATGATCGCGCCGGTTCCGCAGGTCGTCGCGCATTTTCGGCCACCGGGGGAACATCGCAGCGTTTGTCGTGACCTGATGTTGGGTGCGCGCGACCCCAATGCAGACGTGATCGCGGAATTTCGACTGGATGATGATGATGCCGTCGCCGTCAACTACGTGGCCACCCTGCGGCGTCTGTTTCCTTTGGTTGACGAATTGCGCGGGGCGCCGGGCCGTCTTGCGGTTGACCACGGCAAGGGGCTGGTGATCGCGGCCAAGCCGGATGCGGTGACAGTTCATCCATTGCTGACCCACGCTTGGGCCCCGGCCACGAGCGTCTATTTGAACGCCGGTGATGATGCGTCAATCATGGATTTCCCGCATCAGAAAATCTGGATGCGGGTGCCCTTTGTGAACCTGACGGACCAGTTCATGTTCGTCCGTGGCGATCACGGTGGGAACGACGCCAAAACCCCGTGGGCAAGCGCGGGCAAGGTGAGTATGGATGCTGCGGCACTGCCTGAATTGATGCGGCGACGGTTCAATATCGACCTCGCCGGATTCACAGCCGCGTGGCAAGCCGCTGTTGCCCGCTGATCGTGGGCGGAGGCGCTGTTGACACCCCATCCGATTCCCCCTATTACGCGCGCACTCGGCCTTGGCGGGCAGCCCCGTCATTATGCCATACAAACATATTCTAGTGGTCATGATCCGGGCTAATGCTGCCCCGATCCTCTGGGAATTCCACCGCGGCGCCCTCCAGGTAGGGAAGGGGCGCTTGCGGTTTTGGCGTTTTCGTGTTCGCGACGACGTCACTTAAATGAGAGAGCAAGACGGGGAACCGAATGCCGACGATTCAGCAGCTGATCCGCAAACCGCGCCAGCCCAAAGTAAAACGCTCCAAGTCGCAGCACCTGGAAGCTTGCCCGCAAAAACGTGGCGTCTGTACGCGCGTCTATACCACAACGCCGAAAAAGCCGAACTCGGCTATGCGTAAAGTGGCAAAGGTGCGCCTGACCAACGGTTTTGAGGTCATCAGCTACATCCCCGGTGAAAGCCACAACCTGCAGGAGCACTCTGTGGTCCTCATCCGCGGCGGCCGGGTAAAAGATCTTCCGGGCGTCCGCTACCACATCCTGCGCGGTGTGCTTGATACGCAAGGCGTGAAAGATCGCCGTCAGCGTCGTTCGAAATACGGCGCCAAGCGTCCGAAATAAGAGGGTTTAGAAAATGTCCCGCCGCCACGCCGCTGAAAAGCGCCAAGTCCTGCCCGACGCCAAATTTGGTGATACGGTCCTGACCAAGTTCATGAACAACCTGATGATCGACGGCAAGAAGTCGATCGCAGAAACCATCGTCTACAACGCGTTCGACCGCGTTGAGCAGCGCCTGAAGCGCGCGCCCGTGGAAGTATTCCATGAAGCGCTGGACAACATCCAACCTTCCGTCGAGGTGCGTTCGCGCCGCGTCGGCGGTGCGACCTATCAGGTTCCCGTCGAAGTCCGCCCCGAGCGTCGTCAGGCGCTTGCGATCCGCTGGTTGATCAACGCAGCCCGCGCACGCAACGAAAACACGATGGAAGAGCGTCTGGCCGGTGAACTGGTCGATGCCGTCAACTCGCGCGGTTCCGCCGTGAAAAAGCGGGAAGACACCCACAAGATGGCCGATGCTAACAAGGCCTTCTCCCATTACCGCTGGTAATTTTTCTTTCGCCTAAGGACTGAACCAATGGCTCGCGACTATCCGCTTTCCCGCTACCGTAACTTTGGGATCATGGCCCATATCGATGCAGGTAAAACTACCTGCAGCGAACGGATCCTGTTTTACACCGGCAAATCCCACAACATCGGCGAGGTGCATGATGGCGCCGCAACGATGGACTGGATGGAGCAGGAGCAGGAACGCGGCATCACGATCACGTCCGCAGCGACCACGACTTTCTGGCAGCGTCAGGAAGATCCGACGACCGATGGTACATCCGACACCAAATACCGGATGAACATCATCGACACGCCGGGTCACGTGGACTTCACGATTGAAGTCGAGCGTTCGTTGGCCGTTCTGGATGGTGCCGTCGCCGTGTTGGACGCCAACGCCGGTGTCGAGCCGCAGACAGAGACCGTGTGGCGTCAGGCTGATCGCTACAAGGTTCCGCGGATCGTGTTCGTCAACAAGATGGACAAGATTGGCGCGGATTTCTTCAATTGCGTTCACATGATCAAGGACCGCACTGGCGCCACCCCGGCACCGGTTCAGATCCCGATCGGGGCTGAAACCGAGCTTGAAGGCATGATCGACCTGGTCACCATGGAAGAGTGGGTCTGGGAAGGTGAAGATCTGGGCGCAAGCTGGGTTCGCAAGCCGATCCGCGAGAGCCTGAAGGCCCAAGCAGATGAATGGCGCGCCAAGCTTATCGAAGTTGCCGTCGAGATGGACGATGAGGCGATGGAAAACTACTTGATGGACGGCGCCGAGCCGGACATCGACACCCTGCGGAGCCTGATCCGCAAGGGTACCTTGGCGATCAAGTTCATTCCCGTCCTGTGCGGGTCTGCGTTCAAGAACAAGGGCGTTCAGCCCCTTCTGAACGCTGTTATTGACTACCTTCCCAGCCCGCTGGACGTGGTCGATTACATGGGCTTCAAGCCGGGCGACGAAACCGAAACACGGAACATTCCGCGCCGTGCAAACGATGACATGGCGTTCTCTGGCCTTGCATTCAAAATCATGAACGACCCGTTTGTCGGCTCCTTGACGTTTACCCGCATCTATTCGGGCAAGCTCAAGAAGGGTGACACGATGCTCAACTCTACCAAGGGGAAGAAAGAGCGTGTTGGCCGGATGATGATGATGCACTCGATCAACCGTGAGGAGATCGAAGAGGCGTGGGCTGGCGACATTATTGCGCTGGCTGGTCTGAAGGACACGACCACGGGTGACACGCTGTGCGACCCGCAGGATTCGGTGGTTCTGGAAACCATGACCTTCCCCGATCCGGTTATCGAGATTGCGGTCGAACCAAAGACCAAAGCCGACCAAGAGAAGATGTCTCAGGGTCTGGCGCGTCTGGCCGCAGAGGACCCGTCTTTCCGCGTGGAGACCGACATCGAGTCCGGTCAGACCATCATGAAGGGTATGGGCGAACTTCACCTCGATATTCTGGTTGACCGCCTCAAGCGGGAATTCAAAGTCGAGGCCAACATCGGTGCGCCGCAGGTTGCCTATCGCGAGACGGTGTCCCGCGAAGCCGAGATCACCTACACCCACAAGAAGCAGTCGGGTGGGTCCGGTCAGTTCGCTGAGGTCAAGATGGTGATCATGCCGACAGAGCCGGGAGAGGGTTATTCCTTCGAGTCTCGGATCGTTGGTGGCTCCATCCCCAAGGAATACATTCCTGGTGTCGAAAAAGGTATCCGGTCTGTCATGGACTCCGGCCCGCTGGCAGGGTTCCCCGTGATCGACTTCAAGGTCGCGCTGATCGACGGTAAGTTCCATGATGTGGACTCCAGCGTTCTGGCGTTCGAGATTGCTGGCCGCATGGGTATGCGGGAAGGCATGAAGAAGGCCGGGGCAAAGCTTCTGGAGCCGATCATGAAGGTCGAGGTCGTGACCCCCGAGGATTACACGGGCGGCATCATCGGCGACCTGACATCACGCCGTGGGCAGGTAACGGGCCAAGAACCGCGCGGCAACGCTGTTGCGATCGCGGCCATGGTCCCGCTGGCCAACATGTTCGGATACATCAACACCCTGCGGTCCATGTCTTCGGGAAGGGCCCAGTTCACGATGCAGTTCGACCATTACGATCCGGTCCCGCAGAATATCTCGGAAGAGATCCAGTCCAAATACGCATAACCGGGATGGCGGGGTGAACCCCGCCCTACCCACCACCGTAGGGCGGGGTCACCCCGCCACCCAGATCGAAATTACAGGAGGCCATCATGGCAAAAGCAAAGTTTGAGCGTTCGAAGCCGCACGTTAACATTGGCACGATCGGTCACGTTGACCACGGCAAGACGACCTTGACCGCGGCGATTACGAAGTATTTCGG